>Ga0197143_1000005_pt1 | contig 273194 bp, 220 predicted proteins | sample GBS70_MetaG_FD_148603 | JGI IMG/M metagenome (GOLD analysis project Ga0197143, IMG submission 148603) | Sediment microbial communities from Great Boiling Springs, Gerlach, Nevada, United States - GBS 70_MetaG | ecosystem: Environmental > Aquatic > Thermal springs > Hot (42-90C) > Sediment... | reverse complement strand
CAGCGCGGCTGGCTGCCGGAGACCCCGCCGGACATCTACCCATACAACCTGGACCCGATGCGCCCGTACATTCGCGTCAGCCCAATTCCGGATTCGGTCGTGGATTGGGTCGTGGTGGAGTTGCGCACGCTGCTGAGCGGTGGCGAGCGCTACTACCGCACAGCGTTTCTTCTGCGGGATGGGCGCATCGTAGACCTGGACGGCAAGACACCGCTGATGCTGCCAGGCGTGCAGAGCGGTAGCTACTACGTTGCCATCCACCACCGCAACCATCTGGCGATTATCACCGCCGAGCCTGTCCGGATTTCGCCAGAGACGCAGCGGCAGATTCTGGCAATGACACAAGACCCATCGCGGATTCTGGGCGGTGCAGGTGCATTACGGGCGCTGCGCCGCAGCGGCAATGGCAATGGAACGGTCTGGGCGATGATCGGCGGAGATGTCAATGGGGATGGGCAGGTGGATGAGGCGGACTTGGAGCTCCTGCGGCGCTGGCAACAGCTCGAAGGCTACGACAACGCCGACGTGGACTTGAGTGGGATCGTGACAACGCGCGATTTCAACGTGACGTGGAATAACCGCGGGAAACGCTCGGTCGTCACGCGATGAGTATGCAGTGCAAAATCGGAGTAGCGGTTCTGGCGTGCGGAATAGCGCTGCTCAAGACAACAGCCCAGCAGCCTGAGGCAATAGTAACGGCTGTCATTCTGCCGCAGCGGGTGCCCGATACGCTGGAGCTGGAGCTGTTTGTACAACGCCCTTCACTCCGCTGGGAGCGATGGGCAAACGCGACGTTCAGCTTTGTGCTTCCGGACACATTGCCGGTACAGTGGCAACAACTTGGCATGCAGTTGATTCCCGGTACAACGGTATTGGACACAAACGTGTACCGGGTTGAGCCGTTTGTAGTGTGGGAGCCATTGTACCCTGGCGCGGCATTCACGCGTCCGCGCCTTGGGTTGACAATCTTGGGTCCGGAATCTTTCGAGCAGGCGCAACTTATCCCCTGGGACACACTTATTCGATTGGGGCGGGTGCAAATCTTTTCGCTCGATGGCTCGTATGTCCCGTACCAGTGGAATTGGGCGCAGCCATTGGACTACTACCAAGCCTTTGCTTGCAAGCAATTTGACGAAGAACCGCCCTGGCATCGCAGTGATGATAACCTGGAGCTGCGCGCGGAGTATCGGCTGCAGCCGATGCGCGTCCCCGCCCACATTGTCGAAAACTTCAGGGCGACCTATGTGGGCGACCGCGTGGTTGCACTACGCTGGGAAAGCCGCAGTGAGGCATTCAATCGCGGCTTTACACTGGTGCGCTGGTGGAAGCCGTTCAACACGGAAGAACTGCGCGATCCCGTAACGGTAGCCGATTGGCAGAGTGTGGCAGCATTGCGCGGACTTGGCACAAGCGATACCGGGCGTGCGTATGAGTTCCTCGATGCCGACCGAAGCAAGCTGCGGGGCGAGGAGTACTGCTACGACCTGTGGAGCACGGACTTTTCCGGACAATCGCGCTACCACGGTCGAGTCTGCGTTGCCGTGCCACATTCGGTCATCAGCTTTGCCCAGGTTGAGCCGAACCCGTTCTCCGACCAGACGGTGCTGCGATACGTTTTGGAGGACCGCGTACTGCTGAGCATCAAGGTGTACGACCTCAAGGGCAAGGAAGTGCAAACGCTTATGGAGCGGCGGGAGATGCCACGTGGGAGCTACACGCTGGAGTGGCGGACTCCTGCATATGCTTCGCAGGGGCTCTACGATATTGTGCTGATCGCCTATCCGGTGGATGATCCATCGGTGGAGCTCTCGCGTGCGGTTGTCAAAGCACAGCTGGTGCGGTGAGAGAATGCCCCGCTGGGTGTGGCTGGCAGCAGCGCTTGTGCTTGGGGGAGTTCGGCTCTCGGCGCAACTGGATGTGGAGTTGCGCGAGTGGGTCGTGCTCCCCAGCGGCGATACGCTGCTGCGCTCGCGCGTGGGGCAGCCCTGGTGGGTGGGCATCGGTGGCGGTGCAGTAGGGATGGGATACGTGGGACGGCTCAACCTGCCACGCTTTGAGGAGCTGCCCGAGCGGGGACTTCTGCCCTTCCGCGGAGGATTCGGCAATGGATGGACTGCTTGGGTGTTGGTGGGGTGGACCCCACCGGAGCAGCGCTGGGGAGCGATACTCCGGCTCAGCCCAGTGGAGGTGTGGCGCGCCAGCACACGCTTTACCCCAGTGGGGACGACCACAGGACAGCAGTACGAGTTGGACCTGCTCGTGCGTACCTTCCTGCTTTCAGCATCGGCGCGGTATAGCCCACGCTGGTCGGGGGTATGGGCGGGACTGCACTTCCTGGGGGGCGTTGATGCGCGCTTCCTCTGGAGTGCCCGCGAGCGGGTTCGGACACTGTTGCACAACACCGAACGCATCGAGGAGTGGCGCCTGCTTCGGGAGCAACCACTGCCGATGTCGCTGGGACTCCACGCAGGCGCGGGATTGGACTTTGTGGTGGCGCTCATGGGGGAGCGTGCGCGCGTGGTGCTCAGCCCGCAGGTGCTGCTGCAGACCGCGCTGCCAGTCCAACGCACGTGGGGATCGAATTGGACCCCGCTGGGCGTGCGTGTGGGCTTGCAGCTCAAGGTAGGCTGGGACACCTTCCAAGAGGAGCTGCGGCGCTTGGATACCAGCGCAATCTCCCCTGTGCTTGCAGCCGAGGGCGAACCGAGGGAGCTCCCGCTGCAGGAGCGGTTTTTGAGTGAAATGCCCCCGATTGCCGTACTGCTGTTGCCGCAGGAGGAGCAGCCACCGTCGGGGGCACCAACTCCGCCGGTGGCACCAGCGGTACGGATTGTGCCGAATCGAATCGAACGCTTCCTCTACCCGGGCGAACGCACAGTGGCGCTGACGCCGGAATTGCGCCAATACCTGGATGCGCTGGCGGAGTACCTCAGGCTAAACCCGCAAGCGGAGGTCCGCATCGTCGGACATACGGACGATTTCGGGGGAAGCCTGGAGGAGACACAGCGCATCTCCGAACAGCGTGCGCAGGCGGTCGTGGAGTACTTGGTCCAGCGTGGCATCAGCCGAGCGCGGCTGTTGGCTTCGGGTATGGGAGCCCGGCAACCGATCGCGGATAACCGTACGGCAGCAGGACGAGCGCAGAATCGCCGCGTAGAGATTGTGGTGGTGCAGTAAACCAGGGAATGAGCCAATGCTGCCAATTTGCGTCATCGAGGATGGGGCACCGATTCGGAAGCTCATCGAGATGCTGCTCCGCAAAGCGGGCTACGAAGTGGTCAGCTTCGAGCAGGGTAGGCATGCTATAGAGTGGTTGCGGGAGAACCCAGTACAAGCGGTGCTGTGCGACCTTATCCTGCCCGACCTCAACGGCGTGGAGGTGCTGCGATTCGTGCGAAGTCTCCCCGCTGGGGAGGGCATCCCCGTGATTGCTGTGACGGGGCTGGCGGAGGAGCGGGACCGCGACCTCTATCTCAGCGCGGGCTTCGATGCCTACATTACCAAGCCGATCAGCACGGCAACCTTCGCCGAGACCGTTCGCCAGTGCATTCACGAAAAGGGGCACACCCGCCGGACTGAGCGTGTCGGGTAGCCTCTGCTCGACGGGCTATTCCCACCGTACTCTGCTACCGTTCACCGTGCCGCCGAGGAGGGGGTCCAGAGCGGCGATGATGGTTCTGTGGACGCCCCGATGGGCGAGGACCCGAGGCGGCTTCACGGCGTGCTGAACCATGCTCCGGTGCACCCCTGTGCCCCTGCTCCCTCTGGGCTGGGGCGGGGAGCAGCGCCTTGCGGCTCAAGCGGAACTTCCCGTCGGGCTGGATTTCGATGAGCTTGACGTCAATGACGTCCCCGACTTTGAGCACCTCCGAAATCGTGTTGAAGGGGCGGTAGTCAATCTGTGAGATGTGCAACAACCCCAGTCGGCGGGGCAGAAACTCTACGATTGCGCCCAAGCCTTCGCGGATCTCGCGGACAACGCCGGTGTAGACCTGCCCCAGCTCGGGCATCTGGGTGAGGCTCTGGATGTACTCGACGGCTTTCTGCAGAGCCTCCTCCGAACGGGCTGCCACGATGACCTTGCCGTCCTGCTCGATGTTGATTTCGGCGCCGGTCTCCTGTACGATGCGCCGGATGGTCTCCCCGCCTGGACCGATGACCAAGCCGATGGTCTCGACTGGGATTGTCAGCAGTGTCAGCCGTGGCGCGTAGGGCGAAAGCTGCGGGCGCGGCTGCGGCAGCGTTCGGTTCATGATGTCCAGAATGTAGAGCCGTCCCCGACGAGCTTGCTCCAAGGCTTGCGCCATGAGCTCCAGCGAGATCCCCTCGATTTTGATGTCCATCTGACACGCGGTAATGCCATCGGCAGTACCGGCGACCTTGAAGTCCATATCGCCCAGGTGGTCTTCGTCACCGAGGATGTCGGAGAGAATCGCCACCTGCTCCCCCTCCTTGATGAGTCCCATAGCGATGCCGGCGGCGGCTTTCCGTAGGGGCACTCCAGCGTCGAATAGCGCCAGACTGCCGGCGCAGACGCTTGCCATCGAAGAGGAGCCATTCGATTCCAGAATGTCCGAGACCACTCGGATGGTGTAGGGGAACTCCTCCTCCGGAGGGATAAGGCACTCCAGGGCACGCTCGGCGAGGTTGCCGTGCCCGATCTCCCGACGGCTGGGCGGTCCGGGGCGACGGATTTCGCCGGTGCTGTAGGGCGGGAAGGTGTAGTGGAACATGAAGCGCCGGGTGTACGTGGGCAGCAAGCCATCGATGACTTGCTCATCTCCCTTTGTGCCCAGCGTGACCGTTGCCAGGCTTTGGGTTTCCCCGCGCATGAAGAATGCCGAGCCATGAGTGCGTGGGAGCACACCGACACGGCACAGGATGGGGCGAATCTGTTGCGGCGTGCGCCCATCCAGCCGACGCCCTTCGGTGAGGATCATCCGGCGCAGCTCGGCGCGCTCCAGCTCTGTCAGTACAGTCGAGACAATGCTCTGCAGCGGGAGCTGTGCCCACTCCGGATGCTGCTCGGCAAGGATAGGTTGGAGCTGCTCCAGCATACGCTCTCGCAGCGCTTTTCGCCACTGCGAGCGCTGCTCTTTCGTGGTCTGCTGCCGGATGAAGGCACGGATTTCCTCCGTTGCCCACTGCTCAAGCAGCAGCCGCAGCTCCTCTGGAGTAGGATCTGGCGGAACCTCCCGCTTTGGACGTCCGAGAAGCTCCTGCAAACGGCGTTGTAGGGCATTGAGTTGGCGGATGTATCCGTGCGCAAATTCCAGTGCCTGTAGGAAGTCTGCCTCGGAGATCTCCTTGGCACTGCCTTCGACCATGACAATGGAGCTATCGGAGCCAGCAACCACAAGGTCCATATCCGAGCGCTCCAGCTCCGAGAAGGTCGGGTTGATGCGGAACTCCCCATCAACGCGCCCGACGCGGACCTCGGAGATGGGACCAGCAAAGGGGATGTCCGAAAGCATCAGTGCGGCGGAGGCGCCGGTGGCACCGAGCGTATCGCCATCGATCTCCTGGTCGTAGGAGAAGACCGTTGCGATGATCTGCGTCTCGTAGCGCCAGGTCTTGGGGAAGAGCGGTCGACACGGGCGGTCAATGAGGCGTGCCGAGAGCACCTCTTTGTCCGTGGGGCGTCCTTCGCGCCGGAAGAAGCTGCCGGGAATCTTACCGGCGGCGGAGGACTTTTCGCGGTAATCGACGCTGAGTGGGAGAAAATCGGCGGTAGCGGAGGGCTCCTCGGCGGCGCAGACGGTGACCAGCACCATCGTATCCCCGTGCCGCACCATCACCGCGGCATCGGCTTGACGCGCGTAGAGTCCGCTTTCCAGCTCATAGGTGCGATTGCCGATGACGGTGGAGACACGGACGGAGCCGTCCTCTGGGTTGATGTGCGTGGTAATGGCAGGCTCGGCTGTGAGAATGGATGCCTCGTCCATGGAGAGATGGTGCGCTTGTTTCACTTCCGCAGTGAGAGGGCTTGCAGCAACCGCTGGTAGCGTTCCCAGTCGGTACGTGCCAGGTATTTGAGCAATCGGCGCCGGCGGCTGACCATGAGGATGAGCCCGCGCCGGTTGTGGTGGTCCTTGCGATGCTTCTCCAAGTGTGCCGAGAGATTGCGGATACGCTCCGTCAGCAGCGCGACCTGGACTTCGATGGCACCCGTATTGGTCGGGCTGCCACCGAACTGCTGGATGAGCTCAGCTTTGCGTTCCTTGCTCAGCATCACCGACGAGTGCACTTGTGAGACTCTCTACTTCCGCTTTGTGTTGGGCAAGCCAGACGCGGCAGAAGGCTTCGTCGCGCCGCATCTGGGCAATGAGGTGCTCGACCGTTGGGAAGTGCTCTTCGGCGCGCACACGCTCCCAAAACGAAACACATAGCCGCTCATTGTAGAGCGAGCCGTCGAAGTCCAGCAGGTACAGCTCCAGTTGTGGGGTGCCAGCGCCGAATGTGGGGCGCACGCCGTAACTGAGCAGACCGAATCGAGGAATCCCCTGCAGCGTGGTGCTGGCAACGTAGATGCCGTAAGCGGGGAGCAGCTTCTCCTGGTGGCTGGGCTGAAGATTTGCCGTGGGGAATCCCAAGCGGTGTCCGCGCCCGTCGCCGCGGACGACGATACCGCAGACCGTATAGGGGTAGCCCAAGAGACGCCGGGCAGCGGCAACGTTGCCTTCCTGGAGCAGGCGCCGAATCCGGCTACTGCTGACGGGTTCCCCTTCCAGCAGCACCGGTGGAAGCTCCTCCACCGCAAAGCCCATCTGGCGCAGCAGCGCAGCGTTGCCCCGGCGCTCGTGCCCGAACATGTGGTCGTAGCCGACCACGATGAGCTGCGGCTGCAGGGTGCTCTGCAGGTATTCCTGGGCAAATTCCTGCGGGCTCAAGCGCGAGAACTCCTCCGAAAAATGCACAACGAAGACCTCCTCCACGCCCGCGCGCCGGAGATACTGTAGCTTCTCCGGCAAGGGCGTGAGAACTCCCGGCAGCGGTCGCTTGCCGAGCACCAACTGCGGATGCGGTTCGAAGGTCAGCACGCAGGAGCGGATGCCCAAAGCACTGGCGCGGTTGCACAGATGGCGCAGCAACTCCCGATGCCCCAGATGCACCCCATCGAAGGTACCGATGGTTACGGCTCGGGCGATGCCACGAGGCACTTCCTCACGTCGGTAGTATACGCGCATGCGTGGTGTGCTCCTGGTGTAGTTGCTCCAGCTCCTGTGGAGTCCATGCAGCCTCGCAGCGGAAGTCCCCAATGGCAGTGCGGCGGAGTTCGTACACGTACGCGCCGCAGCCCAGTGCTGCACCGATATCGCGGGCAAGCGCTCGGATGTATGTCCCCGCAGAGCAGACGACGGACAAACGCACAAACGGCAAGCGCAGCTCTACAAGCTCCAGCTGCCAGATGTGGACAGTGCGAGCAGACGCCGGAGGCAGTTGCCCACGGCGAGCGAGCTCGTAGAAGCGCTGTCCGCGATATTTGAGCGCCGAATACGCCGGAGGCACCTGCTCGATCGTGCCGCGGAAGCGCTCCAGCACCGCTTCGAGTTCAGCTGCCGTGAGGTCTGGGACCGGACCAACAGGCTGTTCGGGGGCTTCGGCATCGTCGGTTGCGGTGACCGCCCCGAGCTTGATGGTGGTCTGGTAATGCTTGACCAACGCCTGCAGCGAGGAGAGGTGGCGGGTAGCGGCGTTGACCCCGAGGATGAGCAGTCCCGTTGCCAACGGATCGAGCGTTCCGGCATGCCCGATCTTGCGGATTCCCCAGAGCCGGCGCAGGAAGCGCACAACGTCAAAGGAGGTCCAGCCCTTCGGCTTGTCCACAAGCACAAAGCCGCCGGAGAGCTGCGCTCGCTGCAGCCATTCACCGTACTGCTGTGCGCCGGAGCGGTCCAAAACGGGAAAGCCACTGTACAACTGCATCGCACTATGGAGCCTCTGAGGAGTCTGCCGAGCCGCTCCCCGATCGCTGCGCCTTGAGCTGTTCCAGAAGGGCGGTGATGCGCTCAGCGTATGCGGCGGAGGCGTCGTAGCGGAAGCGCAGCTCAGGGATGTGGCGCAGGCGTGTGTGTTCGGCAATGTAGCTGCGCAGCTCGTGCTGCTCCTCTTGCAGGCGGCGCAGAACCTGCTCAGGGTTGACATTAGCACCGTAGAGGCTGACGTAAACGGTCGCAATGCGCAGATCGCCGCTCATCTCTACGCGCGTGACCGTCAAGAGCAGCCGCGAAGAGAGCTCCTCGGCAATCCGGCGTAGCGGCTTTGAGAGCACCTGTTGCAGCAGGCTGGCAACGCGTTCGGTTTTGATGGACATCGCCGTTGCCGCGGTTAGCTCAACGTGCGCTTGTGTTCGACGAAGCGGAAGGCTTCCACCACATCGCCCACGCGGAAATCCTCAAAGCCGGAGACCATCACCCCACATTCGTAGCCCGCGCTGACCTCCCGGACATCCTCCTTGAAGCGCTTGAGCGAGGTGATGGTGCCGGTGTGGATTGGCAAGCCATCGCGCAGAATGCGCACACGCGCGTTCCGTGCGATCGTGCCATCGGTGACGTAGCAGCCGGCAACGGTCCCGATACGGCTGATCTGGAAGACCTGGCGAACTTCGGCATGCCCGAGAATTTCCTCCTTGAGTTCGGGGGAGAGCAGCCCTTCCAGGGCGCGCTGGATCTCCTCCACGCACTCGTAGATGATGCGGTAGAGGCGGATATCCACACCCTCCCTGGCAGCCAGTTGCTGGGCAGCCGGGGTGGGTTCGACCTGGAAGCCCACGATAACGGCTTCCGAAGCCGCTGCCAGCATGACATCGGCTTCGCTGATGGCGCCAACGCCGGAGTGGATGATGTTGACCCGGACCTCATCCGTGGACAGGCGTAGCAGGGCATTGACCAGAGCCTCCACCGAGCCCATCACATCGGCTTTGAGCACCAGGCGGAGCTCTTTGGCTTGCCCTTGCTGGATGCGCTGCGAGATATCGCCGAGCGTGATCTGGCGCAGCTGGCGTGCCTGCTGTTGGCGGCGCAGTTGCTGCCGCTGTTGGGCAATCTCCCGTGCCAGACGCTCTTCGGCAACGACGATGAACTGGTCGCCCACCTCAGGGATGCCATCGAAGCCCGTGACCTGTACCGGTGTTGCAGGTGGTGCCGCTTCCACGCGGTTGCCGCGCTCATCGTAGAGTGCCCGCACACGCCCCCATTGGGCACCGGCGACGAAGGCATCGCCCAGGCGCAGCGTCCCCTTTTGCACGATGACGGTGGCGACCGGTCCCTTCCCGCGGTCCAGGTGCGCCTCGATGATGGTCCCGCGGGCGGGGCGGTCGGGATTGGCACGCAGGTTGAGCAACTCGGCTTCCAGCAAAATCTTCTCCAGCAGCAGGTCCACGTTCTTACCCGTGAGCGCGGAGATCTCAACGCACTGATGGGGTCCGCCCCATTCCTCCACGAGCACACCGTGTTCGGCAAGCTGTTGGCGAATGCGGTCGGGGTTGGCTTCGGGTTTATCCACTTTGTTGATGGCGACGATGATGGGCACGTTAGCGGCGCGGGCGTGGTTGATTGCCTCGACCGTCTGCGGCATGACGGCATCGTCGGCAGCGACCACGAGCACGACGATATCGGTCACCTGGGCGCCGCGCGCACGCATGGCGGTGAAGGCTTCATGCCCTGGGGTATCCAGGAAGGTGATGAGCCGACCGTCGGGGAGCTGGACCTGGTAGGCTCCGATGTGCTGCGTGATGCCGCCGGCTTCGCCCGCAACGATGTTGCTCTGGCGGATGTAGTCCAACAGCGTGGTTTTGCCGTGGTCCACGTGCCCCATGATGGTGACGATCGGCGGGCGCGGACGGAGCGACTCCGGCGGGTCGGGTTCATCGGCAAGCTCTGTGGCTTCCTCGACGTCCTGGAATTCGACCTCGTAGCCGTAGTCGGCGGCAATAAGGGTGATGGTATCGCGGTCGAGCCGCTGGTTGATGGTTACCATCAACCCCAGTTGCAGGCATTTTGCGATGATTTCCGAGGGGGACGTGCCCAACAGTGCTGCCAATTGAGCAGTGGTGATGAACTCAGTCACGCGCAGACGTTGTGCTTCTTGGGCTTCCTCTTGGGCTTGACGCATTCGGCGTTCCTCCCGTTCGGCGCGGCGCTTTTGACGGAACCGGGCACGGAGACTGCCCTCCTCCAGCCCGATCATGGTCTGCCGAAGGGTTTGCTCGATCTCTTCCTCGCTGATCTCCTCCAGGATGCGGCGCCGACGCACCTTCGGCGTGGCAGGCTCCTCTGTGATCGGGCGCCGTTTCGTAGGGGTCGGCTTTGTGGGCTTGGCAGGAGTTGGGGTAGGAGTGGTTGCGGCGGTGGTTGCAGCGGGTGCTGTGGGTTTCGGTGCGCTTGGCTTGAGCGGACGCGGGCGTGCGGGGGCGGGTGCTGATGCTGCTGCGGTACGCTCGGACTTTTGCGGCTTCTCCGGACGTGCCCGCCGCCGCATGCGCTGCTCCAGGGATTGCAGGTCAATGCGCCCGACCACCCGCAAACCCGTGCTCTGCGGCGTTGGCTCTGCTGGAGCTGCTTCTTCGGTAGCGTCAACGGTGATGATGGTCTTCCAGCGGCGCCGACCGGACTCCTCGGTCTCGGTGGGTTCGGGGCTTGCCGGTGGAGGGGTTGGCGGGGGCTCCTCCGCTGGGGGTTCCTCCACGGGAGATTCGGCGACGGGATGCTCTGCAACCACCGGGGATGGCTCCGCTGCTGGGGCTTCCGCAGGGATGGGTTCGGTAGCAGTGACCTCCGGAAGCTCCTCCGCTGGTGCAGGAGGGGTTTCCACAACTTGGGCTTCGGATGCAACCGGCTCAGCTTCGGGGGGCTCTACCAGAGTTGGGGCTGCTTCCGCCGCAGGCTCGATTTGGGCGGTGGCAATGGGGGGCGCGGCAAGCTCCTCCGCCGATGCTACGGGTTCGAAAGCGGCGGATGGCTCCGGCTCGGCAGCAGGAGCGCTGGGAGCTGCGGCTGGCGCCTTTTCGGCTTTTTTCCGAGTGCTCTGCAGGACCTGGCGCGACTTCTCCGCCACGAGCAAGTCCTTCTTGAAGTGCTCCAGCACAAGCAGCAGCATCTCCTCGGTGAGCGCGGCGGTGGGTTTGTTCTCGATGGCGTAGCCCCGCCGGTGCAGGAACTCCACGATGGTCTCCTTCCCGACGTTGACCAGCTTGGCAACTTGGAAGAGCTTGCGCGGTAGCTGTTGCAGTTCGTGTTCGCTCGTCATCTCCTCGGCTGCAGAGGCTTACTGTTGCTCACTGTCTTCGTCGGAGTAGAGACGCTCGTCGGAGAGCCGATAGGGTTCCTCGTCGTCTTCCCCTTCTTCGGATTCAACGCCGGGGGCATAGAGTCCGCGGCTCTGCTCTTCGGCGAAGACCTCTTCGACATCGGTCAGCTCCAGCGGGGAGCGCCGGCGGCGAGCTGCAGCGGAGGCTTCTTGCGTGGCGGGCTGTTCTGCTGCTGGTTGTGCCGGTTCTGCTGGGGGCTGCTCGGCGGATTCTGCAGCAGGCTCAGCCTCCGCAGGGGATTCCGCAGCGGCTTGCGCGGGGAGCTCCTCTGCTGCGGTGGGTTCGGGTTGCTGCTCCTGCGGCGGCGGAGGCTCGAAGGCGAGGATGCGTTCGCGGAGGGCAGGGTCCTCCTCCTCGTCGAACTCCTCGAGCATAATCTGGCGCAGCTCCAGCAGCAGCTCCTTGGTCATTCCGGGGATGGTCAGCAGCATCTCCGGCTCGGCTGCCAGGAACTCCCGCGCTGTGTCAATACCGGCATGGATGAGCCGTTCGTAGAGTTCCCGTCCCAATTCGTCGCGGAACTCGATGAGCTCGATGTCTTCGGCGGCTTCCTTGACCAGCGTGATAGCATATCCGGTGAGCTTGCTGGCAAGGCGTACGTTGTGCCCGTTGCGTCCAACGGCGAGGGCGACCTGGTCGTTGGGGACGACAACGATGGCGCTGCGGGTCTCCGGGTGGACCTCAACACTGAGCACCCGTGCTGGGGCGAGGGCACGGGCAATTAGCACAGCCGGGTCGCTGGAGTACTCGATGACGTCGATGTTCTCGTTGTGCAGCTCGCGCACAATGGCGTGGATGCGGATTCCTTTCATCCCCACGCAGGCACCGACAGGGTCGACCCGTTCATCATAGGAACGCACGACGACCTTGGCACGTTCGCCGGGTTCGCGGGCAATTGCCACGATTTCGACGATGCCGTCGTAGACCTCTGGGATTTCCAGCTCGAAGAGCTGCTTGAGGAAGCGCTCATCGGCGCGCGAGAGGATGATGTCGGGGAGTCCGCCAGGACCGCCACTGGGGCGCACCTCCTTGATGAGCGCGCGCAGGGTCTGCCCCTTGCGGTAGCGCTCTCCGGGAATCTGCTCCTCCCGCGGCAGGCGCATCTCGATCTTGTCGTGCAAGAGCAGTACGTCGGAGCGCCGTACCTGGTAGATTTCGCCCAGGATGATCTCGCCGACTCGCCGGCTATACTCGTTGTAGATGCTCTCGCGCTCCAGCTCGCGGATCCGCTGGGCAAAGCGCTGCATCCCCAGCGTGATGAGGCGCCGACCGAAGACCTTGGGGAGCTTGTCGAGCGTGATCTCCTCGACAAACTCATCACCGATGTCGTAACCCTCTTCTCCGCGTTCGCGCAGCTCCTCCAGCGAGATCTGCGTTGCCGGGTCTTCCACAGTTTCCACAACCTTGCGCACAAGGTAGATCTCGATATCGCCGCGGTCCATGTTGAGCACGATCTCCGGCTCGGCGGTAGGGCCGAAGCGCTTCTGCACCATATAGCGGAAGGTCTCCTCCAGAATGCCCTGGAGGAGCTCGCGCTCGACGCGCTTCTGGCGCGCCATCTCGGTGAAGGCGGCGATGATCTGCTGCTTATCGGGTTCGTGGTCCGTTTTTCGGCGACGTGGCATTGTGAAGGTGTTGTTTGCTGTGACTACCACTGTGGTAGGACGTACGCGGCACGCAGTTCCGTGAAGGCAATCCAACGGTCTTGTTGACGCATTTGCAAGTGGATGGCGTCGGCAGAGGTCTCCAGGAGTGTGCCCTCCACCGTTGTGCCCTCCTGGAGCAGGCAGCGGAGGCGGCGCCCGATGTGCTTGGGGAACTGCCAGGGATACTGCAGCGGGCGGTCCACTCCTGGTGAGGAGACCTCCAGGGTTTGGAAGGCATCGGCGAAGGGATCGTCAGCAAATTCGGCAAAGACGAGCTCGGTGACGGCTTGGCAGTCCCGGTGCGTGATGCCTGTGGCGTTATCGATGTAGAGCACCAGGCGCTGCCGTCCGGGCAGCCCAACCAGCCGTGCCTCCAGGAGTGTGCAGCCGGCTTGTTGGCAGAGCTGTTCCAGGCGTTGGAGCACCGTTTCGGGAATTTCAGCTCCCATTGCTTGGCTATGCAAGTTCGGCAGGATGTCATACAAACTTACGGGCTTTTGCGCCAGTAGCAGGGTCAAACGCGTGTGCGGAAGGCAGCCCGCAGGTATTCCAGAAGTTCCTCAGGCAGGATTTGGCGTAGTCGCGGAAGCTGCGTGCGGTAGAAGTGCGCGGCATCGGCATGCTGTCCCAAGCGGCGGCTGTAGTAGAGGTATTCCACGGCTGCGCGCGTCAGTTCGACAGCGGTTTGGCTGGCAGTATCGGGCATCTCCGCCCAATCCAGGGGCGTGCTCTGCCGCAGCAGTGCCTGCAGCCGTGCAAGGTATTGCGAGTACTCCGAACGCGCTCGTTGCCGTTCCTGCTCCAACACACGGGATTGCAGAGCTCGTCGGGCTGAGTCGCTCAGTGTCGGGACCATGCAGACGATGCTATCCACGACCCAGGCGACCTGGGCATGGGCGATGGGAAGCTCTTCGTCGCTCCAGAATTCGCGCCACGTAAGGAGAACGGGCAAGCTGTCCGGTGGCACGCGGCGCAACTGCGGTGCGCCCTCAAGCGCCCTGAGCAAGCGGAGATGGGGGAAGCTCAACACGAGCATGCTCTCGGCAGTTGGGGAATTGCCCCCGCTGGAGATGCGCAGGAGCAGCTCTTCTTGAGCATCCCCTGTGACATCGGTCAGTTCAGGCTCAAACTCGAGGGCTGGTTCTGCGTCGAAGCGGTAGGCGGCAACGCGCGTGTAGAACTCATCACGCGGTCCGGCTTCCAGCACCACCAGCGAATCATACCGCCGCAGCTCTTCGCGGTGGGCATAGGCAAGGAGCTTCCACGTGAGCGTGTCGCGGGTGTAGTCCAGCTCCAACGCTGCCGGAAGCTGGGCGTAGGGCTCGGGGACCCGAGGTACAATGCCGGGGGGACGATAGGGACGGAGTGGCTCTGCAGGGCGGCGCTCACAGCCACTACTCAAGAGGAGGGCGACTGTACACAGCAGTGCCGCACGGGTGGAAGGCATAATTTTGCGCCGCACGCTGGCGCTGGCAAGACTGCATGGGCTGCGCAAAATTACAAATCGCCTCGGCTGGGCACGGCAATTCCCATGGGTGAGCTGCTCCGCAGTGATTGGGCGCACAGGGTCTGGGCGCTCTCGACGGCGTTGCTGTGGCTGTGCGCTGCGGGAGCTGTTGTCGGGGTGATTGGCTTGGTGGGGGTGCCCTTCTCCGGTCAACTGCACCAGGAGCTGGTTCGGTGGCTGGAACGGCTTCCGTGGCTGTATCTGGGACAGGAGCTGCTGCGCCTTGCACTGGTTGCACGACCGGTGCGCTATGTGCGCAACCACTGGGCGGAGCTGCTCGTGGCAGCGATAGTGTTGGCAGGAGTGCTCTTCGAGGACGCCGTCGTGCGGCTGCTCCTGCCGCTGCTTGGGCGGGAGGAGCTTGCCCGGGATGTCACAGTCGGCATGCTCCAACTGCTCATGCTCGGGGGTATTCTGGTGCGGGCTGTGCGCCACCATGCCCTGGTGTGGCGCTTGGAGCTGCATCCGACGGCGCTGCTGCTGCTGAGCTTTGCAGCGCTGATTGTGTTCGGGACGGCGCTCCTGCTGTTGCCCAATTCCACCCACCGGGGCATCTCGCTGGTGGATGCGCTCTTCACCGCCACCAGCGCCGTGTGCGTGACTGGGCTGACCGTTGTGGATATTTCAGCCGAGCTCACCCCCGTAGGACAGGCGGTCGTGCTGCTACTGATTCAGTTGGGCGGATTGGGGCTGATGACGTTTGTGAGCTTCTTTGGGCTCTTCTTCAGCGGCGGGCTTGGCGTGCGGGAACGGATCGCGCTGGGGGAGCTCTTCACGGTGGAGAGCCTCTCCAGTATTCGGCAGCTCCTCCTGGGCGCCGTTGCACTGACGCTTGCTATTGAGGCGTTCGGAGCGGCACTGCTGTACCTGAGCGATAGTGGCAGTGGACTGTGGAAATCGGTGTTCCATGCCGTCTCCGCATTTTGCAATGCCGGATTCTCGCTCTATCCGCGCAACCTGGAGCAGCAGCAAGGCAACGGGTTCTACCTGGTGGTCATCATGGCGTTGATTGTGCTGGGGGGATTGGGCTTTCCAGTGCTTTCGGGGATTCTGCGGCTGCGTCCGTGGGCACGTCCGGCGGTGCGCCTGCAGCATCGGCTCGGCGTGAGCGCTCGCATTGTGTTGGTAACGACGGCAGCGCTGCTTGGCGTTGGAGCTGTGCTCTTGTGGCTATTGGAGCGCACGGCAGGGCTGTCGGTACTACCGGTTGAGCAGCAGTGGTTGCATGCGCTGTTTCTCTCCGTGACGGCGAGAACGGCAGGGTTCAATACCGTGCCGACGGACCAGATTTCACCGGCGGGCTCGCTGGTGCTGATTGTGCTGATGTGGATTGGCGCCTCGCCGGCTTCAACCGGTGGGGGGATCAAAACGCTCACCATTGCCATTGCGCTTATCGGAGCAGTGCAGCTTTTGCGGGGAGGCGAACGGGTGGAGCTCTTCTGGCGCGAAATTCCACTGGCAAGCGTACTCAAGGCATTCATGGCATTGCTGGTATCGGGCATTCTGTTGCTGGGTGCGACCTTGGCGCTGTTGTGGTTGGAGCCCTGGGTTGCGCCGCTGGATGCACTCTTTGAGGTCACTTCGGCGCACAGTACGGTTGGGCTGTCGCGCGGCATTACGGCATCGCTGCGTCCGGAGAGCAAGTTGCTCTTGTGTGCGGTGATGCTCATTGGGCGGGTCGGGGTGCTCAGTGTTGCCATGTTGTTGCTGCCGGTGCGTCCGGTGCAGCATTATCGGTATCCGCCAGAGCGCATAATCATCACGTGAGGGTACTGCCATGAGTTTGCGCGTGGCTGTGATTGGCTTGGGGCATTTCGGCTTGAACCTGGCGCTGCGCCTCACCGAAGAGGGCTGCGAGGTGCTCGCCATCGATCGCAGCGAGGAGAAGGTCGAAGCAGTCCAGGACCGGGTTGCCTACGCGGTGGTGCTGGACAGCAGCGAGCAGCGCGCGCTGCGCCGGCTGGGACTGCAGGATATGGATGTGGTCGTGGTGGCGATCGGGGAGGACTTCGAGGGGTCGCTGCTGACGACGGCGTCGCTGCAGGAGATTGGGGTGCGGCGCATCATCAATCGCGTCATCTCCCCGGTGCATGAGCGTCTGCTGCGCCTGATGGGCATTCGCGAGCTCATCTTGCCGGAGGCTGAAGCAGCGGCAGCACTTGCCAATCGGTTGCTGCTGGGGCGGGTGCGCAAAGCCTTTGAGCTGTCTCCAGAGTACAGCATCGTAGAACTGGAGGCTCCCAAGGCGTTTGTGGGCAAGACGGTCTACGAGCTGCGGCTTCGTGAGCGGTACGGGTTGAATTTGGTCACCATCAAGCGGATTCGGCAGCCGGCGGGTTTGCTCAGCCGTGGCGAGGAGGAGCACGCCGTCGTCCTGGGAGTTCCAACCCCGGAGACGCGCATCGAGCAGGGGGATATCCTGGTGCTGTTTGGGCGGGAGTCGGAGCTGCGGCGCTTGACGGAGGAATGAGCCGCGCGCTGTGGGTGCTGCTCTCCGTGCCGCTATGGCTGCCGGCGCAATTGCACGTGGCAGAGCAGTGGAGGGTGAAGGCTCCGGTGGAGGAGCTCAATGCCGCTGATGGAGAGGACTTCGCCCCTGTGTGGGATGCGCAGCGGGGGCTGCTCTACTTCAGTTCAACGCGCAATGGGGGGCGGTCGCAGCTCTACCAGAGCCGCTGGGAGAGCGGACGGTGGAGCGCACCGGAGCCGGTGCGCGGACTGGAGTACGCCGGGCATCGCTCCTATGCCTGCCCCGCGCCGGATGGATGGCTGTACTTCTGCCAGTACTTCCCTGGCAAGAGGCATGCCTCCATGGGGATTGCGCGCGTACGGTGGCACGGTAGCGCATGGGGAGCCCCGGAGCGCGTCGAGATCGAGGGGCTTCCAGGGGAAGCCTTCGTGGGACACCCTTCGATCGCGCCCGATGGAAAATCCATGGTCTTCGCCTCGGATTGCCCGGGAGGCAAGGGCGGTCTGGACCTGTGGATATGCGCCTGGGACTCCGCCGCTGCCCGATGGGTGCTGGAGCGTAACCTCTGGGAGCTGAACTCCGAGGGCAACGAGATTACACCCTTCCTTGCCGCTGCCGACACGCTCTATTTTGCCTCCGATGGACACGGGGGACGAGGTGGCTACGAGCTCTTCGTGAGCATCCGTTGCGAGGGTCGATGGAGCGAGCCCGAACCGCTGCAGTGGCTCAACACCGAAGCCGATGAGAGCGATTTCGCCCCGCTGCCCTTTGAAGGGAAGGCGCTCTTCGTCCGCCGGAGTAACGGCAGGCTGAAGCTCTACGAAGCCTATCGCTCCGCCGAGGATGCCTCTCGGGAAGCGCGGTGAGCGCTCGTCGTGCAGCAGAGTCCCTGTAGCCATGTGGTGTGGCAACGGCGGGCAATAGTGCTGCAGGCGGGCTCGTCTCCATGCCCACAAGGAAGCAGCAGTGATGCGCATTCCGGCGTGGCTCCCTCTGCTGTTCGGGCTTTCTGGGGCACGGGAGGCATCGTTGCCCTTTCCGGTGGTGACCCCAACGGAGCTGCGGGCGCGGCTGGAGCGCATGGGCGATACGCCGGTGGTGGTGAACTTCTGGGCAACTTGGTGCCGACCGTGCATTGGGGAGCTGCCGCTCTTTGAGCGTCTGGCGCGGCGGAGCCAAGACAGTGCGCTCCAGGTGTGGTTGGTCAATGTGGATTTCCCGCAGGAATGGCGGCGCCGCGTTGTGCCCTTTGTGCGCCGTCGGGGACTCCGGGCATCGGTCCTGCTGCTGCGTCCCAGCTCAGGAGAGCGATGGCTTGATACGCTGCATCGGGAGTGGTCCGGTGCGATTCCGGCAACGCTCTTCTGGCGTGCCTCTTCGGGCATAGCAGAGCTATACGAAGGTGAGCTGGATTCGGCTCGCCTGTGGGAATATGTCGAACGGCTAACTGCAGAGCCATGAAGCGCTGGCTGAGAATGGCAGTGGGAGTGATTTCGTGCGTACCCGTTGCTGCATGGGCATATTCGGTCGGGGATACGGTTGCCAACTTCTACCTCCCGAACGTGGATGGACGGGAAGTTGCGCTTGCAGACTACACCAGCGGCAAGGGTGTCATCGTGGTGTTCACCTGCAACAGTTGCCCGTATGCCAAGGCGTACGAGGAGCGCATCATCGAACTCCATCGCACCTTTGCGCCGAAGGGCTTCCCTGTGTTGGCGATTCAGCCCAACGATCCGGAGCGTTCGCCGGAGGATTCCTTCGAGAAGATGCAGCAGCGCGCGCAGGAGAAGGGGTATCCTTTTGCCTACGTGTGGGACCGCTCTCAGGAAGTTGCCCGCGCCTTCGGTGCGCGGCGCACTCCGCAGGTGTATCTCCTGCGCAACGCTGGTGGACGCTTCGTTGTGGAGTACATCGGAGCAATTGATGACAACACGCGGGATGCTGCAGCGGTGACGCGCCGCTACGTTGCCGAGGCTATCGAAGCGCTTCTGCAGGGAGAGAAGCCACCGGTGCGCGAAACCCGCGCCATTGGCTGCACGATTAAGTGGCGCCGGTAGAGCCTACGGCGATATCGGCAGCACCCTCCCCTGCGCCGTCGGCAGCGTAAGCCCCAAAAGCGCTGCCAGGGTTGGGGCAATGTCTTCAGCTGAGACGGGCTCATCGCGCACTGCAGGGGTGATGCCCCATCCGAAGAGGAGCAGCGGGATGTGGCGATCGTAATCGTAGGGCGTCCCGTGCATTGCCGCTGCATCGGTGCCGACAATCCAATAGGGCTTGGGCAGGAAGAGCAGGTCGGCAGCAGCGTGCTCGGGATGGAGGCTGCGGCGCAGGAGCCGCTCCAGCGGGGAGGGATTCTCGGAGGCGCGTAGCACCTGCGGTGATTGGACAATGCCGATTCCCGGATACTGCGCAAGCCACTGTGCAAGGCTATCCCGCACAGCTTGCCAGGGAACGCCAGCCGTAGCAATGCGTTGGCGATCCAGCACCACAAAGGGTGTGCGCAGCAGGAACCATTCTCGTGCAGCCGAGCGACCGAAAGCTCGCTGCAGAGCTGACTCCAGGAAGTGGCGCAGCTCGGCGGGGTCAATCCGTCCGGCATCCAGCCCTGGATAGGCGCCCGGTCCAGAGCGGGCAAGCATCTCCGGTACCGGTGCAACCCCATGGTCGGAGGTGAGCACGACGAGGTAGTTGCCATCCCCCACCGTACGGTCCAAATGCGCCAGGAAGTCGCCCAAAATGCGGTCGCAGGCAAGGTAGAGTTCCAAGACCTCGCGGCTATCCGGACCGAACTGGTGCCCGACGAAATCGGTCGTCGAGACGCTCAGCAGCAGTAGGTCTGGCACGGAGTCCTGTCCCAGTCCCTCGGCGCGGAGGAGTTCGATGGCGGCATCGAAGAGCCACTCCACGGAGAAGGGCGACAGCAGGAAAGCTTCCCAGAGCGTGGAGTCGGAGCCAAGGCAGTGCGGGAAAGCGGTTGTCCCACCAGGGAAGGGAAGCTCCCAGGGGACGGCGTCCGCCGGTGCGAGGGAATCGGGAAGGGTGGGCTGCCAGCATTGCCCCAGCCAGCGACGGGGATGGTGCCGGAGATTCCACTCGGAGAGCCATGCCGGAGATGGAGCACCAGCAGCGGCAGTCAAGCCTCCATGCTGGGGATCAGCCCAGAGGACATAGTCTGCGGCAGTATTGCCCATCATGAGCGCTGCCCTACGTTTGTGCGAGAGGGCAACGATGCGTGCCCCAGGGAAGCGCTGCCGAAGGGCATGCCCAAGGCTGGGGCGGAGCAACCACTGAGCGCTTGTCCTGCCCTGAAGGTCCTCCGTGCATTTGACGGTGCGGGGTTGGCAGCATCGTGGGAAGAGGTCATTGCCAATGATTCCGTGCTCCTCCGGGGCGGTGCCAGTGACAAGGGTGGCATGCCCGGCACAGGTGACCGTTGCAGCATGCTCGATGAAGCAGTGGCGGTAGACCAGCCCCTGCTGCAGCAGTCGAGCAAAGCCACCGGAGAGGAGCTGCTCCCAACGCCTGAGGAAGTCCCCGCGCATCTGGTCATAGACCAGCACAACAACCAACCGAGGCGGAGCAGCGCTGCTCGGCAGGCTCAGCAGGAGGCTTGCAGCGATGGCTGTGGCAAGAGCGGTTCGAGGCATTGGGCAGAAGCGTTGGTGCAAAAGCCGTTGCGAAATTAACCCCTGGCAGGAGCTACCGCATCCACTGCGCCGACACTGCGGAGCGAAAGTCATTCGTCTGTGCTCAGCAGTTGAAGTTACGGAACAGTGCCACCGATGCGATCGCGGATGAATCGCTTCCGTGCGGGATTGCTGGGGCTTCTCTTGGGGGTGCTCCTGGGGGCGTGGGTTGGGCGTCCGCTGCTCTCCGGGGACAATGTCTACGAGCAGTTGCGCAAGTTCAACGAGGCGCTCAACTACATCTACCGCAACTACGTGGAGCAGGTGGATTCGCAAAAGCTCGTCGAAGCCGCCATCCGCGGTATGCTGCAGGAGCTCGACCCGCACTCGATCTACATCCCCGTCTCCGAGATGCAGCGCGTTGAGGAGGACTTCCGTGGCAGCTTCGAGGGCATTGGCATCGAGTTCGATGTTCTCGACGACACCATCACCGTGATTGCGCCGATTGCCGGGGGACCAGCGGAGGCACTTGGCATCCAAGCCGGTGACAAGATTGTGACCATTGACGGGCAGAACGCCGTTGGGCTCTCCCGCAGCGAGGTGCCGCGCAAGCTGCGCGGACCTAAAGGAACGACCGTGCGGGTTGGCATTCGCCGGGCAGGGGTGCCGGGGATTCTGGAGTTCACTATCACACGCGATCGCATCCCAATTTACAGTGTGGATGCGGCGTTTGTCATTGAAGGCACAGACATTGGCTACGTCTCGGTCAACCGCTTCTCGGCAACGACGCACGAGGAGTTGGTGCAGGCGCTGCGCCAGCTTCGCGAGCACGGCATGCGCAAGCTGTTGCTGGATTTGCGGGGCAATCCCGGAGGCTTTATGGACCAGGCAATCCGGATTGCCGATGAGTTCATCCCCGGCGGACACCGCATTGTCTACACGCGTGGGCGCTTGCCGCAATTCAACGAGGACTTCTACTCCCGCAGTGGGCAGGAGTTCGAGCGCACGCCGCTCATTGTGCTGGTGAACAGGGGATCGGCGTCCGCCAGCGAGATCGTCAGCGGGGCAATTCAGGACCTGGACCGAGGGCTCATCGTGGGCGAGACCACCTTCGGCAAGGGCTCGGTCCAGCGCCAGTTTGAACTCCCCGATGGCGCAGGAATCCGCGTGACGGTCTCGCTCTACTACACGCCCTCCGGGCGTGCTATCCAGCGTCCTTACAAGGACAAGCAGCGCTATCGCGAGGGCGAAGGGCGGCTGGAGCCGGAAGAGGAAGGCGAGAACATCGCGCACAAAGAGGCGGAGAAGAGCGATTCTGCACGCCCCGTTTTCAAAACGCTGCGAGGGCGCCCTGTGCTGGGCGGTGGTGGCATTACGCCCGATTACATTGTACGCTCCGATACGGTTACGCTGCTGACCCGTGAGCTGCGCCGCCATAATCTCTTCTGGAAGGTCACCGAGGAGTACCTTGCCCGCCACCGCACCGAGCTGGAGCGTCGCTATGGAAGCAACTACTGGGGCTTTGTGCGCGAATTCCACGTGCCCGAAGAGCTCTTCCAACGGCTCCGTGCCCTACTGCAGGAAGCCGGAGGGCAGTGGAGCACTGAAGACGAGCAGAAGGACCGCGATTACATCGCTGCCGTCCTCAAGGCACGCATTGCGCGGGCAATCTGGGGCAACAATGCCTCCGCTGCCGTGATGCTGCAGGTGGACCGCCAGGTGCAGCGAGCCCTGCAGCTCTTTCCAGAGGCAGCCAAGCTGGCGCGCCTTGAGTGAGTGTGTGCACGGGGACGGCTCGGATGCTCCGGAGCACTGCCGTAGCAATCCTCTGCGCCGTGCCGTTTGTGGCACTGCGGGCGCAGCTGCTGCAGCCAGGTGAGGAGCTGGAGTACAAGGTCTCCTACCTCGGCATTACGCTGGGCTTCATCCGCATCATCACCGAGGAGCCGACATCGGTGGGGGAGGCGCCAGCCATTCGGGTGCGGGCGACGATACAATCAAACCCCGGTATCCCGTTCCTCAGCCTGCGGGCTGTCTTTGAGAGCCTATTGGATACCTCGGCGGCATTCTCGTACCGGTTCCGCTCTCAAGTCCAGCAAGGCAATGAGCCCCAGGCAACGGCATACTACGAGTTTGACTACGCCCGACGGCAGGCTACAATGCAGGAGTGGCGCAATGGCGAGCCCTTTCTGCAGCGCCGTATAACAATCCGTTCACGGCTCAATGATGGGCTCTCGCTCCTCTTTGCCGCGCGCCGCTATGTGCTCTCGGGCAAAAGCTACCGCTTCCCCACGGTCGTAAACTCAGATACCTTCGCTACGGTTATCCACTTTACCCGGCGCCGCGAGGCTGTGCACATCGATGCGGTGCCGTACCCAGCGCGCACGGTGTATTTTCGTGGTAGCTCGAACTGGACAGGGATTTACGGCTTGACCGGCGCATTCGAAGGCTGGTTCAGCGACGATGAGGCGCGCGTGCCGATTCGGGCAAAGATGCGGGTCTACGTAGGGAATGTGCTCATCGAGCTGGTGCGGTGGAAGCGGAACGGCTGGACACCTCCGGCAGCGGAACTGCCCAGTGCAGAACCATGAGTGCACGGCGCTTCCCGGCATTGGTGGGCATTGACGGTGGGGGCTCGCGCACGCGGGCAGTGCTCGTCTGCGGCAAGCGCCAACTGCAGCTCGAAGGCGGAACGGTGCGCATTGGGGCGGTGGGAATTGGTGAGGCATGCGAGCGGATTGTCAACCTGTTGGCAGAGCTCAAGCACAAAAGCGGTGTCTCCGGATTCAATGCCGTCGTTGCAGGAATTGCTGGCGTATGGTTACCCGAAGAGCGGCAGCGCGTTGCCCAAGTGCTCCGGTGGATGGCACGCGAACGTGGGCTGGTCATCGAGCAGCTCCTGGTCACCAGCGATGCCGAAATTGCCGTAGAGGGTGCCTTCGGTGGAACCCCAGGCGTTGTGCTCATCGCTGGCACGGGGACCATTGCCATCGGGAAGACCGCCCGCGGAGAGCTTGTGCGCTGCGGTGGCTGGGGCATCGAGCTCGACGATGAGGGCAGCGGTGCATGGATCGGACGCGAGGGGCTGACTGCCGTCGTGCGCGCACTCGATGGACGAGGACGCCCGACACAGTTGACCGAGCGGCTGGTGGCACTGTATCCGGAAATTCGCCCCGATCAACCCCGCACCATTGTTGCCGCCTACAATGAGCGCCTGTTCGACTACCCGACGTTGACGCCGCTGGTGATGGCGTGCGCTGCTGCCGGAGACGAGGTCTGCCGGGAGATCCTCATTCGGGCAGCGCACCACTTAGCAGAACTCCTGCGCGCGCTCCTGCACCACTTCCCAACGCGACCGGTTCCGCTGGTGCTGATGGGCGGGATGCTGGAGAACCACACTCCGCTGGCGGAGCTGTTTCGCCAAGAGCTGCAGAAGCTGCCCGAATATGCCCTACAACCGGCGCGGGAAACAGCGCTGGAGGGTGCTCTCCGCATGGCGCGGCAGCAGTATCGGCAGGCACTACGGCAGCAGAGCTCATGAGCCGGTACCGCGTCCTTCCCTGGAACGGTAAGGTCCCACGCCTTGCCCCCGATGTGTGGATTGCCGATGGGGTCTGCCTCATCGGGGATGTCAGCATCGGCTCGGGTTCATCGGTGTGGTTCAACAGCGTTGTGCGCGCCGATGTGCATTGGATCCGCATCGGGGAGGGCACGAACATTCAGGACCTGTGCGTGCTGCATGTGACGCACGAGCGCTTCCCGCTCTCAATCGGCAACAACGTCACGGTAGGACATCGGGCAATTGTGCATGGGGCGCGCATCGAAGACTACGTGCTCATCGGCATGGGGGCATGCGTACTGGATGGGGCGCATATCGAGCCGTATTCCATCGTGGCGGCGGGGGCGGTTGTGCGTCCAGGAATGCACGTTCCCTCAGGGGTGTTGGTGGCGGGAGTGCCGGCGCGCATTGTTCGAGAGCTGGCTCCCGAGGAGCGAAAGCAGCTGGAGTGGAGCGCACAGCACTACCGAGAGCTGGCGGCGCAGTACCGCCAGGCTGCGTCGAGGTAGATGCCCTACCGAGCCTCTCCGCCGGCGAGCGTGAAGTATTCGGCGGTCGGCTCCAGATGGAACTGGAGGAGTCCGGCACGGGTGAGCCGGACCAGGATCTGCGAGGCTCTGCGCGGTGGAATTTTCACCAAGCGGGCAAACTGAAGGACAGTGATGCGCCCGTTGGCTTCCAGGAAGCGGAAGAGGGCACGCTCACGTGGACCGATGTAGAGCCGTAGCGGTGGGGTATCGGGGCGTTGGCTGCTGAGCAAGAGCACCACCTCGCGGCTGGCAACAATGGATTGGTCACGGTGGCGGATGTAGACCGTTCCGCGCTGTTCTGTCCCCGGCACCACCACCCGATGCGGGCGCAACGGGCTGGGGGCAATGGAGACGACGATGATATCCTTGCCGTTGAGCGAGACTACCCACACTTCGGCGTTGAGCGGCGGGCGAACGTAGAGGCTGCATGCCAGCTCGATGAGCTCAATTTCTTGCTTCTCGCTGGCAACGCCGATGACCTTGCCGTCATCATCCACGCCGATGAGCAGGTAGCCTCCATCCGTGTTGGCAAAGGCGCACAGTTCGCGGGCGATCTTTTCCGGAGAGGAGAAGCGGCGCTTGAACTCGATGGTCTGCGACTCACCGGTGGCGATGAGCTCTTGCACCTGTTGGCGTGTCATGCTCCGCTGAGCCGTTGTCGGACAGGATTAGCTCTCGCGGTAGCGCTGTAGCGGCAGAGGCACCCACCACGTATTTGCCCAATAGCCTGGTCGCACAACGAAGAAGCGCACGCCTTGGAAGCGCCGATGGTATGCTGCCGGATAGAGCGGTGCCCACAGAAAGGTATAGGGCTGCTCCTCGTGGATGATGCGCTGGAATTCACGCATGTACTGCAGGCGCTTGGTGGGATCGAATTCGCGCCGGTTGCGCTCCAACAATTCATCGACGCGCTTGTTGATGAAGCCGACGTAGTTGGAGCCACGGTTGAATGCCTGCGAGGAGTGCCAGATCTGGTACGGGTCGCTTGGGATTGGGTCGGCAACCCAGCCCAGGATTGTAGCATCGAACTGATGCGAGCGGATTTGTTGCAGGAAGGTTGCCCATTCCAGCTTCTGCACGGAGGCACGGATGCCGACCTTTTTGAGCTCATCGGCAAGCAGGACGGCGATGTTTTCGCGGATCTCGTTGCCGGCGTTGATGAGGAAGGTGAAGGCAAAGTCCACCCGATTGCCGTCGATGATTTTGTCCAGGATGCCATCGCCGTTGGAGTCGCGCCAGCCGGCTTCGGCAAGGAGTTGGCGCGCCCGCTCCGGATTGTATTCGTACGGTGGCAGAGTGCTATCGTATTCGGGGCGTCCCGGGTAGATGGGACCGTTGACCGGGCGAGCGTAGCCGAGCATGATCGTGCGGATGAGGGCTTCGCGGTTGACCAGATGCGAGAGCGCCTGTCGGGTCCGGCGATCGGCAAAGATCGGTCGGCGCAGGTTCCAGCCGATGTAGGTGTAGCTGGTCTGCTCATAGGTCACTTTGCGCAAGTAAGGTGTTGCTGCCGTGTCGAGCATCTCCTCGAAGAGCTTTGGCGGAATGTAGCCAATGAAGTCGATGTCACCGTTTTTGAGTGCGCTCAGTGCACTGATGCGTTCGTTGATGACGCGGTAGACCAGCCGTGCAGGATAGCGCCGTGCCCAGGGGTTGGCGTCCCCGTTCCAGTAGCGCTCGTTGCGCCGGAGCCGGATGTACTGCGTGGTGCGCCACTCCTCCAGAACGTAGGGACCGGAGCCGATGAGGTACTCCGGACTGCGCGAGCGTTCGGGGGCGCGGAACCATTGGGCAAATTCTTGAATGGCAGGGTTGCGCGCGGCAGCGGCGCTGTCGTTTGTTTCGGCGATAGTGTATCGGTCGGTCAACCCCTGGGGGTCCAGAATGTGCTTGGGCAGGATGGGGAGCCCGCCGAGAAAGTAGTCCGCCAAGAAGTACGGCTCGCGTAGCCGGATGAGTACGGTGTACGGGTCGGGAGCTTGTACGTCGACGACGTTATCGTAGTAGTTGCGCAGGGCGGCAGCTTCGATGACGTAGGGGTTCTTGACGGCTTTGAAGCTGAAGAGCACATCGGCGCTTGTGAGCGGATGCCCGTCGGAGAAGTGCACCGTGCGGCGCAGACGGAAGCGGTAGGTGAGATGGTCGGGCGAGATCTCCGGCAGCGACTCCGCAATGTTGGGCTCCAGTTCGGTGGTCTCCGGATTTTGGAAGAGCAGCGACTCGAAGATGTGCGTGTGGATTTCCTGGCTGGTGGCATCGTTGGCGGTGAAGGGATTGAGGCTTTCTGGGTCGGAGAGGATATGGATGACCACCCAGTCCCCTGGCGTGGGGTTGACCGTATCAATGCCCTCCAGCGAGAACTGCTCCACGCGGCGTGTCCCGCAGCTGAGGAGGAGCACTGCAAGCGCAAATCCGGCAATCGGGGAAGGAAGCCTCTGGAGCACTACACGTACACGGTTCGGCTGCGGCGCCATGGCAGCGACCGGTTGTGGACCTATCGAGCGGAGCGGCGTGTTTTGAGCTTACGCAACTGGCGAATCAGGATCTCGGCAACTTGGTTGAGCACCTGCAGGAAGCTTTCCCCTTTCTCCTTGGCAATGAACTCCTGACCGTTGGCGTGGAGCCGGACCTCAACGTGCTTGAACCCGCGCTCTTCGCTGAAGACCACCTCGGCGCGGAGCGGTCTCCGGAAGAAGCGTTGCACCTTCTGCAGCTCCCGTTCAGCAAGCGCATGGAGTTCGCTTGCAGGGGCATTTGTATGGCGCGTTATCACGCTCAGTTGCAGCATTGCCGTTGCCCCAGTTCAGTACACCTGCACGGGCAGTTGCAAAGTTAGGGCAAACGTCAGGATTAGCAGCACGTTGGTCAGTGCATACGGGTCGGAGGCAATCTCTGTGGGGATGGAGAGCTGTGCGCCGAGCGGTGCCAGCAGTGGCAAGCGGAGCGGCACATACGCTCCGCTGGCTTCCAGGCGCAGGCTCTCCAGCAGGGCGCCTCTGCGGGCAACATCGAAGCCGAGCACCGTTCCCACGGCGGCACGGATTCCCCATCGCAGGTGCCACCGACGGTACCCCCCGCCGCGGCGCGTGTCCTCGGGGATGGAGCTGCGGACGTCCTCTTGCCAGAGGACAAAGCTCGGCACAATCCCCACGCCCAGGTGCACCGTAGTGGCGAACTGCCCTGGGAGGGGAAGCCATTCCGGACCAACCCACACCGGCAGCAGCCGAGTCTCCAGCAGTGTGCGGATGAGCCGTTCCCCGCCGCGGAGGGGATCCTCCGAGGGCTGCCGCGCGAAGTGGTCCAATCGTATCCTTGCCACTCCACTGCTCAGGCGCAGCGCCAGGGTGGAATCGATGGGAATGCGCATGCTGATGCCTGCCCATTCGCCAATGGGGAAATCCGCCGGAAACTCCGGAAGCCGGGCAAACTGGCGGTAGTAGCGCAGGAGCTCGGCATCGGTCCAGTTGAAGAGCATCCCGACTTCAGCGGAGAGCTTGAGCCAGAGGAGCTGTTGCGCCGATGCCGAAAGGCTCAGCAGCGCAATCGCCACCATCCAGCCGCACTGTCGCATGAGCCTTAGAGGATGCGTTTCCCCATCAGCGAGGCAACCAGTTCGGCGGCAATGGTTGCACTCCGATTGCGCTCGTCCAGGATAGGGTTGACCTCGACGACATCGAGCGAGTGTACGCCGCCGGCTTCGGCAATGGTCTCCATGAGCAGGTGGGCTTCGCGGTAGGTTAGACCCCCGGGGACCGGGGTACCGACGCCTTGGGCGATGCTGGGGTCGAGGCTATCCACGTCGAAGCTCACGTGGAGATGGTCTGCCTGGCGATGCAGGTACTCTAAGGCTTCCACGGCTACGGCGTAGATGCCTCGGCGGTCGATATCCTGCATGGTGTAGACTCGCAGCCCCATTGAGCGGATGAGTTCGCGTTCGCCGGGGTCGAGCGACCGTACGCCAATGAGAGTGACTGCCTCTGGGGCAACCTTCGGGGTGATGCCGGCGATACCGGTCAAGTCCGGAGCGCCTTTACCCAGCAGCGCTGCCAGGGGCATTCCGTGAATGTTGCCAGAGGGGGAGGTCTCCGGGGTGTTCAAGTCCCCGTGGGCGTCGATCCAGAGCACGCCCAAGCGGCGGCGTGTCTGGCGGCACCAGCGGGCAATTCCCGCAACCGAACCGATGCTCATCGAGTGGTCGCCTCCCAGTGCAAGCGGGAAGCCACCTGAGCGCAGCACCCGGTAGACCAGCGCTGCCAGATGCCGGCAGGCACGGGCAATTTCGGGCAGGTACTTGAGCTGCGGGTGGTAGATGTCCTGCACCTCCTGCGGCTTGATGTTGAGGTCGCCCTCATCGAGCACTTCATAGCCCAGCTCACGCAGCCGTTCGCCAATACCGGCGATGCGCAGCGCGGAGGGTCCCATGTCCACCCCACGCCGCCCGGCGCCCAGGTCCATCGGAAAGCCGATGAGATGGACCCTCATGGCGTCTCCAGCAATTCCAGCAGCAGGGCAAGTGTTGAGCGCAGTTGCTTGCGGTGGACGACAAGGTCCACAAACCCATGCTCCTGCAAGAACTCCGCCCGTTGGAAGCCTTCGGGCAGCTTCTGCCGTGTGGCTTGTTCGATGACCCGGGGTCCGGCAAAGCCGATGAGCGCCCCTGGTTCAGCCAGGATAATGTCCCCGAGCATGGCAAAGGAGGCGGTAACCCCACCGGTGGTCGGGTCGGTCAACACCGTGATATAGGGCAGCCGTGCCTGGGCAAGCTGGGTGAGCACTGCCGAGGTCTTTGCCATCTGCATCAGCGAAAGCGCCGATTCCTGCATTCGGGCACCACCGGAGGCGCACACGACGATGTACGGTAGCCGGTGCTGCAGTGCATCCAGGGCAGCGCGGAGAAACTTCTCCCCCACCACCGACCCCATGCTTCCGCCGATGAAGGAGAAGTTCATGCAGCCAAAGACGATGGGATGCCCGGCGATGCGGGCAAATCCCGTTGTGAGTGCTTCGTTGAGCCCGGTGGAGCGGTAGGCTTCCTCGAGCCGTTTGGCGTAGGGTTTGGTGTCCACGAATTGCAGCGGGTCAGCCGAACGCAGGTTCGTGTGGGTCTCCGAAAAGCTACCGTCATCGAGCAGGATTGCGATGTACTGCGGACTGCCGATGCGGAAGTGGTGCCCGCAGGTGGGGCAGGTGTAGAGATGCTCCTCCAGTTGGCGCTTGTAGAGGATGGCGTTGCAGCGCGGGCATTTGGTCCATAGCCCTTCGGGTAGCTCCCGGGGGTGGGTCTCTTCGATGTTGGGCTTCTTGCGAAGGAACCACGCCATCGAAGCAGCCGCGGCAGTCGCACCTTCACCGTTGCGCAATTTAGGGAGTACGGCAGCAAGCGTCACCCCACCATCCCGCTGGAGGGACCGCGCCAGCCGCGGAGGAACTCCTCCACCCGCATGGCTCGGCGACCGGCACGCTGGAGTTCGAGGATCTCTACACAGCCGGGCATGCAGCCGATGAGGAAGCGCCCCTCCTGGATGCGAAAGCTCCCCGGAGGCAGGAGCTGTTCCGGATAGGCACGGGCACGCAGGAAGCGGAAGCGCTCGCCGGCGATGCTGCCCCAGGCGCCAGGCTCGGGGGAGAGCCCATGGATCCATCGCCGCACCTCCTCTGCCGGACGGTCCCAGCGCAGATGGCACTCCTCCGGACGTATCTTCGGGGCGGTGCTGGCGTTGTGCTCATCCTGCGGGATTGGCACGAGCGTACCGGCGCGGAGCCCTTCGACTGTTTCAACGGCAACCTCCGCTGCCAGCGGCATCAGGAGGTCGTGAAGCTCACCGGCGGTGGCATCCTCCGGAACGGGGATGGACCGCTGCAGCAGGATTGCACCGGTATCCACGCGCTGCTCCAGGAGAAAGCTTGTGACCCCACTTTGCTGCTCCCCGCGGATGATGGTCCAGTGGATCGGTGCCGCCCCGCGGTACTTGGGCAGCAGGCTTGGGTGCACGCAGAAGGCAGCCCGCTGGGCTTGTGTGTAGAGCTCCGGTGGCAGAATACGGAAGGCTACCACGATGATGAATTCGGGGTGGAGCTGCCGGATCTGCTCCAGGAAGTGCTCATCGCGGAGCCGTTCAGGCTGGGCAACGGGAATGCCCAGCTCCACTGCTGCACGCTTGACCGGCGAAGGCAGAAGGCGCAGCCCCCGTCCCTGAGGTGTATCCGGCGTGGTGACCACCAGCGCCACTCCGAAGCGGCTGTGGAGCGCCTGTAGGCTGGGGACAGCAAACACCGGCGTTCCCATGAACACAATTGCCATGTGCCTTAGCCGGAGAGCTGTGTCCACAGGAAGTACACGGCAAAAGCGGTCAGGGCACCACCGTAGATCTGCCGGAGCAGCGTCGAAGGCAGCCGGGTTGCTACCGCTGCGCCCAAATACGCTGCTGGCAAGCTCCCTGCCAGAAAGGGAAGCAGCAGCGGCACGGCGATGTGTCCCAGCACCGCGTGGGTGACGGTTCCGGGAAGGGCAAGCCCGGCAACGCAGAGCAGCGAGGTTGCCAGAGCCTGCTTCAGCGGCATCCGACCCCATAGCACCAGTGCCGGCACAATGATGATACCCCCACCGATGGCGAGCAATCCGCCCAGGAAGCCGGCAAACGCTCCGGTGCCCAGCAGCAGCGTTCGGCGGGGCGTTGCATTGGGGGAGCTCGGCTCGCTCAGCCGTTCCGGATGGAGCATCCGCAGTGCAACGAAGAGCAGCAGAGCACCGGTCAGCACCATCAATGCTGTCCCGCCGACAAGCCGTGTTGCAAACGCTCCCAGCACCGTACTGGGCAAGCCCGCCAGCAGGAGCCAGCCGACAACGTCCCAGCGGATGAGCCGATGGCGCCAATAGGCAATCGAGGCGCTCAGCGCTGTTGGAATGACTGCCGGCAGTGGGGTTGCCAATGCCAACAGAGGCTCAATCCCCGCCAGGCGCAGCAGCGGTGTGGCAATCAGTGCTCCGCCAATGCCGAAGAGCCCAGAGCTCAGCCCTGCAATCCCGCCCAAGCCGCCAAGGGTGAGAGGATCGGGCATCTCAGTGGACGACAATGTTGACTAAGCGATCGGGCACTACGATGACGCGCTCGATTGTGTGCCCAGCGATGAACTTTTGCACGTTAGGATGCCGGAGAGCATGCTGTTGGAGCTCCTCCTGCGAAAGCCCACGGGGCAGGCGGGCGCGTGCTCGGAGTTTGCCGTTGACTTGGAAGACGACCTCCACCTCGGGTGGGGCGGCTTTGTGCGGATCGTATTCGGGGAAGCGCTGCAGCACGATCGAATCCGTATGCCCGAGCCGGTGCCAGAGCTCCTCGGCAATGTGGGGGGCAAAGGGAGCCAAGCACAGCAGGAAGGGCTCCAGCAGGGCGCGTGGACGTTCGGGCATGTGCTGGACTTCGCCCACGAAGACCATCAGCTGAGCAATGGCGGTGTTGAAGCGCAGCGCTTCGATGTCTTCGGTGACCTTCTTGAGCGTGCTGTGGAGGAGATGCTCCTGCTCGGCGCTGAGCGGGGCATCCACGATTGTGGGCGAGAGCGAGCCATCCTCCTCCACAAACAGGCGCCAGATGCGGTTGAGGAAGCGAGCAATCCCCTCGATGCCTTTGGTTGACCACGGCTTGGTCGCCTCCAGCGGTCCCAGGAACATCTCGAACAGACGCAGGGCATCGGCACCGTAGCGCGCAACGACGTCGTCGGGGTTGACCACATTGCCCAGGGATTTGGACATCTTGCGCCCATCCTCGCCCAGGATCAGCCCCTGATGGAAGAGCCGGTGGAAAGGCTCGGGTGTGGAGACGTAGCCGTAGTCGTAGAGCACCTTGTGCCAGAAGCGGGCGTAGAGGAGATGGAGCACTGCATGCTCAGCCCCACCAATGTAGAGGTCCACGCCATTGGGCTGCATCCAGTAGCGCTCCTTTTCGGGCGCGCAGAACCATTGGTCGTTGTGTGGGTCCAGGTAGCGCAGGTAGTACCAGCAGGAGCCTGCCCATTGGGGCATGGTATTGGTTTCGCGGCGGGCGGGGCGCCCGGTTTTGTGGTCGAATACGTACACCCACTCCGGCAGCGCCGCCAGCGGGGATTCTGGGCGCCCGGAGGGGCGGAAGTTGACCGATTCGGGCAGCTCCAGTGGGAGCTCGTCCAGCTCCAGTGCCCGGCGGGTGCCATCGTCGTAGTACAGAATGGGGATGGGCTCGCCCCAGTAGCGCTGGCGTGAGAAGAGCCAGTCGCGCAGCTTGTAGGAGACCGCGCGGCGTCCGTAGCCGTGCTCTTCCAGCCAGGCGATGATGCGCTCTTGGGCTTGCCGCGTTGGGAGCCCATCCAAGCGGAGGTCGGCAGTGGCGGAGTTGACGGCAATACCTTCAGCGGTGAAGGCGCGTTCGTGGATGTCCCATGGACTGGAATCCGCAGGAGCAACCACCTGGCGGATGGGCAGATTGAAAGCGCGTGCGAAGGCGTGGTCGCGCTCATCGTGGGCGGGTACGCCCATGATGGCGCCGGTGCCGTAGTGCGGTAGCACGTAATCGGCAATCCAGATGGGCAGTGGTTCACCCGTGGCGGGATGGCGTGCGTAGCTGCCCAAGAAGACCCCGCTTTTGGGTTGCTCTTGTTCGAGCCGTTCCCGCTCCAGCTGTCTTGCTACCTGTTCTCGATAGGCTTCTACAGCAGGACGCTGCTCTGGGCGGGTGAGTTGTTCGACCAGAGGATGCTCTGGGGCTAAGACAAGGAAGGTTGCCCCGAAGAGCGTATCGGGACGCGTGGTGAACACGCGGATAACAAGCTCGGGTTCGCCCAGGACTGGGAAGAGAATTTCCGCCCCCAGGCTCTTGCCAATCCAGTTGCGCTGCATCTCCTTGGTGGACTCAGGCCAGTCCAGTAGCTCCAGGTCCTGCAATAGGCGCTCCGCGTAGGCGGTGATGCGGAGCATCCATTGCTGCATGGGGCGGCGTTCAACGGTATAGCCCTTTTCGCGCCACTCGTCCAGTTCCTCGTTTGCCAGAACGGTACCCAGCTCTGCACACCAGTTCACAGGCATCGTTGCCAGGTAGGCAAGGCGGAATTGGTCCTGGTAGGCTTGGATTTCCAGCGGGTCGCTGAGTCCATCGGGCACGGGCAGCTCCGAGATTGGGCGTGCACGCCCTGCCTGTGGGTCGTACCAGGAGTTATACATGAGCGTGAACATCCACTGGGTCCACTTGTAGTAGCGCGGGTCGGTGGTGATGATTTCGCGCGACCAGTCGTAGCTAAAGCCCAGCATCTTGAGCTGGCGGCGGAAGGTCGCTACGTTCTGCTCGGTGGCAATTCGGGGATGGATACCCGTCTGCATCGAGTAGCGTTCGGTGGGGAGCCCGAAGGCATCGAAGCCCATTGGGTGTAGTACATTATAGCCACGCATGCGCTTGTAGCGCGCGATGATGTCGGTTGCGGTATACCCTTCGGGATGTCCAATGTGCAGCCCAGCCGCACTGGGGTAGGGGAACATGTCGAGCACGTAGAACTTGGGCACACCAGGGCGCTCTTCTGTGCGGTAGATGCCCTGCTCTTCCCACCAGCGTTGCCATTTCGGCTCAACCTCAGCAAAGGGATAGCCCATGGCTTGGAACCCTACGATTTTTCCGGCTCCGCGGAAGGGACAAAGTTACGAAAGCTGTTGGGGTCCACAGATGGCTGTGTATCTTTGCAGCTTGTATAACGGCGCACGGGAGCGCAGGGTGAGCCTACTTGAGGCATTGTTGCTGGGGATTGTGCAGGGATTGACCGAATTTCTGCCCATCAGCAGCACGGCGCATGTGACGTTGATGGGGTACGTGCTGGGATTGCAGCCCGAACAGCATGCAGCCGAATGGACGGCATTTCTGGCAAGCATCCAACTGGGGAGTCTCGTTGCCGTTGTCGGGTACTTCTGGAATGAGCTGCGCGGGATGGTCGCAGCTTTGTGGCAGCGCGGCAGTTTCTCTCAGGAAGTGCTGCGGGCACGGCGCCTTGCCCTGGCGGTGGTTGTGGGAACGCTGCCAATTGCCCTTGCCGGGCTTGCACTCAAGCCCTTGATTGAAAGCGAAGCAACAAAGAGGCTGGAGCTCATCATTGTTGCCCTGCTGGGGGTGACGCTTTTGATGATTGCCGCCGAGCGCCGCCGTGCCCCGATGCAACGGGAGCTTTCACACCTGCGCTGGATGGACGCCTTGCTGATTGGATGTGCTCAAGCACTGGCGCTGATGCCGGGGAGTTCGCGGTCGGGAAGTACCATTGCAGCGGCGATGCTGCTGGGGATTGCGCGGCACGAAGCGGCGCGCTTCTCCTTTCTGCTGAGCATCCCGGCGATTGCTGCCAGCGGGATGCTGCAACTGCTGGAGTTGCTCGCCATTGCTGCTATCCCACCGATGGCGCTGCTGTTGAGCTTCCTGGGCGCGGTGGTGAGCAGTTACGCTGCTATCGCCTTCCTACTGCGCTACCTGCGCACACATACGCTGTGGGGGTTCATCGTCTACAGGCTCACGCTCGCGGCAGTGTTGATCGGATTTGTGGTGGCACAGCATGCATAGCAAGCCTGTAGGGCAGATAGGAATGCCAATGCTGCTTTTGCTGCTGGCGTTTGCCCAAAGCTGCACCCGTTCCGAGCCTCCAGCAACTCGGCAGGAGCCCGCGGTGGACACCCTTGGAAATGCTGCCGTTGCTCAGAGCGTGCGTCCAGATACGCCAGTCATTACGCACATAGCGGTGTTGCAGACTACGCTTGGCACCATTCGGCTGGGGCTGTACGGGGAGGATGCTCCAAAGACGGTTCGCAACTTCGTTGGGTTGGCACGGCGGGGAGTGTACAACGGGGTGCTCTTCCATCGGGTGGCGCGCAACTTTGTCATCCAAGCCGGGGATCCGCTCACGAAGGACCCGCGCGAACGCGCCCGCTGGGGAACGGGCGGTGTGAGTATCTACGGGGGTGAATTCGAAGACGAGCTCAATCCCCAAACGCCCAGCTATCAGCTGGGCTATCAGCCCGGCACGGTGGCGATGGCAAATCGCGGACCCAACACCAATACGAGCCAATTCTTCATCTGCCTGGAACGGGCAGCGAATCTGCCAAAGGCTTACACCATCTTTGGGCGAGTGCTTGAGGGCATGGATGTGGTGCGGGCAATTGCCGAGGTCCCCATTGAGCCCGGTCCTTTTGGACCCGAGGATGGTACTCCAAAGACGCCGGTGGTCATCCGCAAGGTCACAATACAGGAGCTCAAGCCATGAGAGCAGTTGTCGTCAGCCTGGGATGTGCGGTGCTGTTTGGTTTGGCAAGCTGTGCAGCGGCGCGTTCGGGAGAGGGAAAGAGTTCGGCTCTGCAGCGCCCTCGCTATGCCATTACGGTCACGCACGGGGGAACGCCGATGGGGGAGATTGTCGTCGAGCTCTTCCCGGAGGTGGCGCCTCTGCATGTGGCGAACTTTGATAGCTTGGTGCGCATTGGCTTTTACGACGGCACGGCATTCCATCGCGTCGTGCCAGGCTTTGTCATCCAGGGTGGCGACCCCAACTCCAAGGACAAGCCGCGTGAGACATGGGGATATGGCGATCCCAGCCAGCGGCGTATTCCTGCCGAATTCAACGACCGTCCGCACAAACGTGGGACCGTTTCGGCGGCGCGGGCTGCCGATCCCAATAGCGCAACGTCGCAGTTCTTCATCTGCCTGGTGGACCTGCCACAATTGGATGGCAAGTACACGGTCTTCGGACAGGTCGTCTCGGGGATGGAGGTGGTGGACGCAATTGCTGCAGTGCCGCGCGATGCCCGCGATAATCCGCTGCAGAAGGTGGAGATGCGCATTCGCCGCCTCCAGCCGTGATGTCCGCTGAGGAACTCTTTGAGCAGGAACGTGCCTATTTCCTGCCCGTCTACCGCCGGCTCCCCATTGTGGTGGAGCGTGCACAGGGCTGCTGGCTCTTCGATTCGCAGGGGCGACGGTATTTGGACTTCCTTGCCGGCATTGCAACACTGGCGTTGGGGCATGCACACCCCCGCCTTCTGGAGGCAATGGTGCAGCAGTTGCAGCGCTACGCGCACGTGTCGAACTACTTCGTTGTGCCGGCGCAAGTGGAACTTGCCCGCTGGCTGCGCCAGGTGACGGGCTTGCAGCGTGTCTTCTTTGCCAACTCCGGAGCGGAAGCCATGGAGGCAGCGCTCAAGCTGGCACGCCGCTGGGGATGGATGCACGGACGCGAGCAGATTTGGGGCTTCTCCGGTGGCTTCCACGGGCGAACCTACGGGGCGCTTTCGCTCATGGACCGACCGCTTTATCGGGAGGGGATGGGACCGTACCTGCCCCAGATCGGTACGTTGCCGTACAATGACCCTGAGGCATTGGAGCGGGCGCTTGATGAGCGTACCTGTGCGGTGGTGCTGGAGTGCATTCAGGGTGAAGGCGGCGTAGTCGAGGCAAGTCCGGAGTTCCTCTCCACCCTGGAGCAGTTGCGCCATCGATACGGCTTCCTGCTCATCGTTGACGAGGTGCAGACGGGATTGGGGCGAACTGGCGCTTGGCTGGCGGTGCAGCACTATGGGATCATACCCGATGTCATCGTGCTGGCGAAGGCGCTCGGAGGTGGGCTGCCCCTGGGGGCAATCGTTGCCGGTGAGCACCTGGCGCAGGTGTGGGGTACGGGCATGCACGGCAGCACCTTCGGCGGTAATCCCGTGGCGTGTGCTGCTGGCGTTGTGCTCATGGAGGAGCTTGCATCGGGCTTGCTGGAGCATGCGCGCCAGGTGGGATATATGCTCCGGAGCCGGCTGGAGGAGCTTGCCCAGCGGTTCCCGGAGCACATCCGTCAGGTGCGGGGGCGGGGCTTGCTGCTGGGAATCGTGCTCGGCGGGCAGGCAGAGCACTTTCGCGATGCTCTGCTTGGCGAAGGCGTTGTGGTGGGAATTTCCGGACCGGATGTTCTGCGGATTCTGCCGCCGCTGATTGTCTCGGCAGAGGAGGTAGATTTCTTCTGTGCGGCGTTGGAGCGTGTGCTGCAGCGAATGTGCTAACGGTGTGCCTGAAGAAGCTGCTGGAGCACCTCTTCGATGCCGTATTCGGAGGCGGGGCGCTGTGTGATCCAATCGGCTTGGCTGCGGAGTTCGGCAACGGCGTCTGCCATGGCGACGCGCCAGCCGCTGACGTGGAAGAGCGGTAGGTCGTTGCGGTAATCTCCAACCGCCAACACCTGCCAGGGGGCGATGCCGAGCTGGCGCATAAGAAACTGCGCCGCCGTGCCCTTATGGGCGTTGCGTAGCCGTATCTCCAGAAGTAGCGTTCCTGGCAGCGAAAAGGACTCCGTTACACCGAGCTGAAGCTGACGCCGCTGTGCGCGTGGAAGGCGATCGAGCGCTTTGAGCAAGCCTGTTACTTGCGGCGCTGCTCCGCTGCAGATGAGGAGCACGACAGGGTGCTCAAAGAGGGCGCTGCGCAGGTGTAGCTCTCGGCGCGGAAGTTCAGGATCGTCCAGGTACGAAGGAATGTGCACCCGTGGGGTGTGAAGAAGGTCGTGCGGTGTAAAGGCGGCGTAGTGAATGTCGTAGTGGCTGGCAGCTTCCAAGATGCTCTCCAGCAGAGGATGTGGGAAGTTCAGCGCAGCGGCAACTTCGCCTGCGGGGGTGTGGGTGAGAGCGCCGTCCAGCGAGATAATCCACGCCGCAATCCCTGCGCTATGGAGCAGCCGGTGAATTCCCGGATAAGGTCGGGCGCTGGCAAAGGCAAGCTCAATGCCGCGAGAGCGGAGTTGCTGCAAGAGCGTTGCCGTTGAGTTCGGTAGGGCTTCTCCCAGACTGACCAAGGTGCCGTCCACATCGCTCACTACCAAGCGCACATGGGCAAGTGAGCGACCGTACCGCAGCCGGTACCACCAGCGGCGCAACCGTGTCATCGGAGCCGTTGGCTACTGTCCACGGAAGCGCGGCGTGCGCTTTTCCAGGAACGCGCGGAGCCCTTCGGCATGGTCCTGGCTCTCGCCGGCGCGTTGCTGATACTGGGCTTCCAGCTCAAGCAGCTCCTCCAGTGGAGCATGTTCGGCGCGCTGGAGCAACAGCTTGATATAGCCGTAGGTGCGCGTGGGTCCTCGGGCGTAGAGCTGAGCAAAGGTCTGCACCGTTGCCGGGAAGGCTTCCGGGGAGACCACGAGATTGACCAATCCCAGCTGCAGCGCCTCTTCTGCGCTGATGGGTTTGTTGAGCGTTGCAAAGGCGAAAGCGCGCGCATAGCCCAGGGCGCGCACGGTGAAGAAGCTTGCACCCGAATCGGGCACCAGGGCGAGGGCAATGAATGCCTCAACGAAGCGCGCCGAGGAGCTCATGATGCGGAAATCCGTTGCCAGCGCCAGCGACATCCCAGCGCCGGCAGCAACGCCGTTGATAGCACCCAGCACCGGTTTGGGAAGCTGGCGCAGCGTGCGGATGAGCGGAGCATACCGTTCGCGCAGCACGTCCAGGAAGAAGGTGGTCGGTCCGGCAGGCACCTCTTTGAGGTCCTGCCCTGCGCAGAAGGCACGCCCCGCGCCGGTAAGCACGACGCAGCGAACCTCATCGCTGTGTTCAGCAGCCTGGAGTGCCTGCAGCAGCTCGCTCCCCATCTGCTGGTTACAGGCGTTGTGAACCTCGGGGCGGTTGAGCGTGATAGTTGCAATGCCGTCGTGGACCTCGTAGCGGATGGTTTCAAACTCCATTGCAATGCCCTTGCTGTGTTACCGCCCACGCCACTGCGGTGGACGTTTCTGCTGGAACGCCTGCATGCCCTCCTTCTGGTCTTCGGTGGAGAAGAGCAGGTAGAAGTTCTTGCGCTCGAACTCCAGCCCAATCTCCAGCGGAGTACTCAGCGCTTTGAGTACGGCTTCCTTTGCCAGGCGCACGGCGATCGGGGGTTTGGAGGCAATTGTGGAGGCCAAGGCGAAGGCTTCCTGCAGATATATCTCGACGGGGACGACGCGGTTGACCAATCCCAGTCGGTAGGCTTCCTGCGCTGAAAGGAAGCGTCCGGTCAGCACCAGCTCCATTGCCAATGCTTTGCCGAGTGTGCGCGTGAGGCGTTGGGTGCCGCCAGCCCCGGGCATGACCCCGATGTTAATTTCAGGCTGCCCAAATTGTGCTGTATCGCTGGCGACGATCATATCGCACAGCATTGCCAATTCGCAGCCTCCACCGAGTGCGTATCCGCTGACGGCGGCGATGAGCGGCTTCTTGAGCGCGGCGATGCGCTCCCATTTGCGGAATTGGTCGCGCAGAAGCATCTCCACGGAGTCTGCCTGCGCCATCTCGTCAATATCGGCACCGGCGGCGAATGCGCGCTCGTTGCCGTGTAACACCATGCAGCGGACGTCGGGCTCGGCATCGAACGCCTCCAACGCCGTGATGAGCTCATCCATCAAGGGGAGGCTCAACGCATTGAGCTTGTCCGGTCGGTTGAGCTGTACGGCACCGACTCGGGGGTCTGCCTCGTACCGGTAGACGCGGATGTATTGGAAGTCCATCGCGGGCGTTGGATATAGCCACACAGCCGTGCAAAAATACGCCGCTTGCGGCTCACGCTACGGGAGCAGCTTTCACGTCTCCGCCTCCAACACACAAAGGGCGATGCCATGCAGTGGATATTGGTGCTGGTAGCCACCGTTGGGGCATTCGCACAGCAGAAGTTGCTCATCCCAATGGATCTTTCGCAGACGGACCACCTGCGCGCTTACGGCGTCGTGTATTGGAATCTACAGCAGGGTCGAGCGGTGGACTGGCTGCTGAATTACCGCGGAGGCTCTTTTCTCATGGACTACCTACCAGAGGTCGCGCTCGAGTGTCGCATGCGGGGAGTTTCCTTCGAACTCCTGGATGCAGCTCAGGCTGCGCAGGTATACGCCGAAGTCCAAAGCCCTGAGGCGAACACGGATGTTGTACGCCTGGAGCGGGCTCCTCGGCTTGCCGTCTACGTGATGCCCACGGCAAAGCCCTGGGACGATGCCGTGCAATTAGCCCTGGACTACGCTCGGATCCCGTACGACAAGGTGTGGGATGAGGAAGTACTCGCGGGTAAGCTCAAAGACTACGACTGGCTGCACCTGCACCATGAGGATTTCACCGGGCAGTACGGCAAGTTCTGGGCAGCCTTTGGGCATACGACGTGGTACCAGCAGCAAGTTGCCTTGCAGGAAGCAACAGCACGTAAGCTGGGCTTCCGGAAGGTCTCCGAGCTCAAAAAAGCTGTGGTGGAGAAGATCCGCGAATTTGTCCTCAACGGCGGCTTTATGTTCGCCATGTGCAGCGCGACCGACACGTACGATATCGCCCTTGCAGCGCGCGATGTGGACATCTGCGCGGAGATGTTCGATGGCGATCCCGCTGATCCCGATGCCAACCGGAAGCTGGACTTCTCCCGTACGTTCGCCTTCCAAAACTTCACGCTCGAGATGAACCCGTACGTGTACGAATTCTCCAACATTGACGTGGGACCCACGGGGCTGGAAGACCCGAGCTCGGACTACTTCACGCTGGTGGAGTTTTCGGCAAAGTATGACCCCGTACCGACTATGCTCACACAATGCCATGTGAACGTGATTCAGGGATTTCTGGGGCAGACCACAGCCTTTCGTGAGGAGCTCCTCAAGCCTTCGGTGGTGATCTTGGGCAAGCGCGAGGGCACCAACGAGGTCAAGTACATCTACGGTGCTGTTGGACGTGGGATGTTCGCCTGGTACGGCGGGCACGACCCGGAGGATTACCAGCATGCCGTTGGGGACCCACCCACGGATCTATCGCTGCACAAGAACTCGCCCGGCTACCGGCTGATTCTCAACAACGTGCTCTTTCCTGCAGCGCGCAAGAAGAAGCTCAAGACTTAGAGCCGGCTTTCGAAGCGTTCGACAGTGCGGACGCCACGGATCTTGCGCACCTTGTCTATGATGCGCGCCAGGTGCTCGGTATTGCGGACGTAGAGCGTGAAGATGCCTTCGAAGGTCCCGCCGTAGGCATCGATATTGACGCTGCGGATGTTCGTGCGGTCGCAGGCGGCAATGGCTTTGGTGATGTCGCGCAGCATCCCCGGACGGTCGTCTCCGGTAACGCGCAGGGCTGCCAGGAAGTGCTCGTTGTGTGTGTCGCCCCAGCGCAGTTGGAGGACCCGCGGATGGTTCGAGCGTAGCATCTCCTGCACGTTGGGGCAGCTTTGGCGGTGGATCCGCAGCCCACTACCGACGGTGACGATGCCAACGATGTCATCGCCGGGGATCGGATTGCAGCAGCGGGCATAGGAGTAGAGCACCTGGATGGGGTGCCCGTCCATGCCCAGAAGAAGAATCCCGCTGCTGTGCTGGCGCGCAGCTTCGGCGACCTGTTCGGCGGAAGGAAGGATGTTGTCCTCTGCCGGAGTGGGTGCACCATTGTGGCGGAGCTGTGCGATGACGGAATCAACGGAGAGCTCGCCCGTCCCCAGGGCATAGAAGAGCGCTGCGCGGTTTTCGTAGCGCAGGGAGTGGGCAATGCGCTCCAGCTCCTCCTCGCGCACCGTGAGATGGAGCTTGCGCAGCCGTTTCTCCAGGAGCTGTTGTCCCTCTTGCTGCTTGAGCCGTTTCTGCTCGTTGAGGTAGCGCCGGATGTAGCTCTTTGCCTTGTGCGTGACGACCATCTGCTCCCAATCGCGGCTGGGAGCCTGCTGCTTGGAGGTGAGAATCTCCACCTGGTCGCCCGTCTGTAGACGGTAGTTTAGGGGCACGATTCGACCGTTGACTTTGGCGCCGATGCAATGGTGCCCGATTTCGGTGTGGATGGCGAATGCAAAGTCCAGCGGTGTTGCGCCTTTGGGTAAGCGCTTGAGCTCGCCCTTGGGGGTGAAGACGTAGATTTCGTCCTGGTACAGGTTGAGCCGGAAGCTTTCCAAGAGCTCTTGGGCAGCTTCTTCGCGGGGGCGCTTTTCAAAGAGCTCGCGCACCCAGGTGATCCACTCCTCCAGCTCGGGGTCTTCCTTCCACGGGAGGGCGCCGTGCTCGGCTTTGTAGCGGAAGTGGGCTGCCACGCCGCGCTCGGCAATCTCATGCATGGCGCGCGTTCGGATTTGGATTTCGACGGGCTTGCCCTCAGGACCGATCACAGTGGTGTGGAGCGAACGGTAGCCGTTCTTCTTGGGCACGGCGATATAGTCCTTGAAGCGCTCGGGGATGGGCGTGAAGAGCTGTGTGACAAGCCCGTAGGCGAGGTAGCATTCGCTGCTGTCGTCCGTGTCGAGAATGATGCGGATGGCGAAGAGGTCGTAGATCTCCTCCAGCGGCTTGCCGCGCGTGAGCATCTTCTGGTAGATGGAGTAGAGGTTCTTGGGGCGCCCGGTAATTTCGCAGCGCAGCCCATGGTGCTGAAGGTGCTCCCGAATAGGGGCGATGACCCGCTGAATGTAGGCTTCGCGTTCGGCGCGCGTCTGCCGCAGTGCTTTCCGGAGCTGTTCGTAGGCTTCCGGATGGAGGTACTTGAAGGCGAGATCTTCCAGCTCCCATTTCAGCTTTGCCAAACCCAGCCGGTAGGCAAATGGGGCGTAGATGGCGAGCGTCTCGCGCGCAATCGCCTCGCGCCGCTCCGGCGGAAGCGCTGCAAGGGTGCGCATGTTGTGCAGCCGGTCGGCAAGCTTGACCAGGATGACGCGCACATCGCGGATGAGCGAGAGCAGGAGCTTGCGGTAGGTCTCGGCTTCGGTGATCTGGCGGTTCTCGACGATGCCGGCGATCTTGGTCACGCCGTCCACGATTTCGGCGATGGTGGCGCCGAATTCGGCTTGGATGTCAGCAAGAGTGAAAGGGGTGTCTTCGACGACGTCGTGCAGCAGAGCAGCAGCAACGGAGATGTCGTCCAGGGAAATGTCTCGAGCAACGATCCGGGCGACCTCCACCGGATGTGTCCAGTAGGGTTCGCCCGAGGCGCGGAAGCTATCCTTGTGCGCCTCCACGCAGAAGTCAAAGGCTTTGCGTAGGAGATGTTCATCGGGATTGGGAAGGTGCTGGCGGCATTCCTGGAGCAGCTCCTCCAGGAGGTGTTGAGCCAGTTCAGCATGTTGGGACATTGTAGCCATGGCTCAAGATTGCCTTCCGGCAGCCGATGCACTGTAGCGTGAAACTCCTCCGGTAGCACGGAGATGCCTTGGAGCGAAGCGTTCCGGCGATGGTATTTTCGCCATGGCGTTCCTCGCCGCTTCTATGAAGACCTGGCCGAGGAAGGGCTGCTTTACGACTTCCTGCAAGAGCATTGTTCGCAGCTCCTGCAGCAAGACGAACGATTTCGGCGCGACATGTACGAAATCCTCCTCCGCTGCGCTCCAGAGCCGATAGCCGAGCTGGAGCATGCGCTGCTGCAGGAGCTCTGTGCCGCGCTGAGCTACTTTCTTGCCTACACCGACCCATGGCGTCGCAGCGCACCCGTGCCATAAGCGCTGAGATTCTGGCGCTCTTTGAGACTATTCGGGAACAGGCGCATGCCTATGCTCAAGCCTTTGCCCAGCTTCAGAGTGCTATTGCTCAGCTCCAGCAGGAACGCCAGAAGTGGGAACAGGAAATGGAGGCGCTCCGCGCACGTGCCGAGCAACTACTGCCCCGCTTGCAACAGGAGGTGCACAACGTGATTGCACTGGTGTTGGAGCGCTCGGCAGCGCTCCGCACGATTGCTCAGCAGCTGGAGGAACTGGAGCGGCGCCTTGCCCACGTAGAGCAGTTCCAGCAGCAACTTCCACAGTGGGAGCAGCAGCTCCGTGAGCAGGTTGGGGAGCAGCTCCGTGAGTTGGAACACAAGGTGGCAATTCTCCTTCGGGCGCTTCAGCAGGGGCTTCAGGACACGCAGCAGCGGATCGAGCTTGCCCAACTGCTCATGCAAAAAGGGCTTGGTGAGCTCCAGCAGCAGTTGAACCAATTGCAACAGGAACAACCACCCCTGGTGCTGCAAAGCACGCAGCGCTTGCAGGAGCTGGAGCAAAGTCTGCAGGCAATGGGGGAGAAGCTGGAACAGCTTCCCATCACGATACTGCACCTCCAGGAGCGCCTGGAGCAAGTAGCGGAAAGCGCTCGTGCACAGCTGCCCAGTCCCGCTGGATCGGTTCTGTACGCCTTGCAGGAGCGGGTCGAAGGGCTGGAGGAACGGATGCGCTCTTTGGGCTGGTGGCTCTTGGCTCTTGCTCTTGGAGTCGTTGCCGCAGTGGCAATTGCATTGTTGAACTAATACGACCGCCCCAATGGCTTCGTCTAAAGACGCGGTTTTGGGTCAGTGCTCCAAGCGGTCGTTACGGTCATGAATCGGCGAATGCTCATCGCAGCGGTGGTGCTGGTCGGTGCAGGGGTGATCTTGGGCATTTTGCTGATGTCCCATCTGGGCGCGGGAGCTGCACCGAGGGCGCTCTTGGCGCAGCAGCGTAGCCAATTGGGTGCGCCCAAGCCTCCGCTCGCCCAATCAAGCGAACTGGCGCGCCAGCTCAATCGGCTCTTCGTTGAGGCTGCTAACGCTGTCATCCCCTCGGTGGTCGGCATTCGCATTTACCAGCGTGATGCGGACTCGCCCAGGCGCTTCTTCGAATTCTTTGGTCCCTTCCGCCGCTTCTTTGAGGATGAGGAGATCACTCCGCAGGCTCCGCTTCCACCACGGGGACCCCAGGGTTCGGGCGTCATCGTTACCGAAGACGGTTACATCGTCACGAATAACCACGTTGTCGAAAAGGTTCAGGAAGAGGACCTGCGCGTTATCCTGCACGACGGCAGAGAGCTGCGGGCGAAGATCATCGGGCGCGATCCGCTGACCGACCTTGCACTGCTGAAGGTGGACGCAAAGGGGCTCAAGCCCGCGTACTTCGGCAACGTAGAGGACATCCAGGTGGGCGAATGGGTCATTGCTGTGGGGAACCCGTTGGGCTTGCGCTCTTCGGTGACGGCGGGGATTATCAGCGCTACCGGGCGCGGAGGATTGGGCTTGCAGAGGGATTCCTACGGAGTGGAGAACTTCATCCAGACCGATGCTCCCATCAACCCTGGCAACAGCGGTGGAGGGCTGTTTACGCTCAGCGGCGCGCTCATCGGGATCAACACCGCGATCGCTACCACGACGGGCTTCTACCAGGGCTATGGCTTTGCTATCCCGGTTGATATCGTGCGCGCGGTGGTGGAGGATCTTATCGAGGACGGCAAAATTGACCGGGGCTACATCGGCGTGCAGATTCAACCAGTTGATGATGTGATGGCGAAGGCGCTGGGGCTGGATTCCCCGCGGGGAGCGGTGGTGTCGCGTGTGCTCAAAGGCGGAGCAGCTGAGCAGGCGGGCATCAAAGTTGGGGATGTCATCCTTGCCTTCGATGGGATCCCCGTCCGCAGCCCCAACCACCTGCAGGGGCTGGTGGCTACCCGACGGGCAGGGCAGAAGGTGCGCCTGACCATCTGGCGCGATGGCAAGACGATTGAGAAGGTCGTTACCCTGCGTCCGCGCGACCAAGATGACACCGCAACGCGCGTGGAAACTGGGTCTGAGGAGCCTTCGGAAGGGAGGCGCACAGTGGATCTGGAGCGGCTGGGGCTGACGGTTGCTCCGCTGTCGCCGGAGAAGCGGGAGCAGCTGGAGATCGATTCCGGAATCGAGGTCACCCGCGTGAAAGCTTATACCCCCGCCTGGGAGCAGGGACTGCGCCGCGGAGATGTCATCACGCACGTCGGGGATACGCCGGTCAAATCCGTTGCCGAGTTCCGGCGGCTCCTGGGACAGCGCAAGCCCGGCGATGCGGTGCTTTTGCGCGTACTGAGTGTGGGACCCGGGGGCGAAGTAGTGGAGCGGCTGGTCGCAATTGAGCTGCCCTCCTAAACGGGTTCAAAGCGGGCGGTGAAGAAGCGCAGCTGCGGCGGCTCATAGACCATGCGTAGCCCACGGATGGAGTCGCGCCGCTTCCAGACGGCACAGACGGTCTGGGCAACCCATTCCAGGTGCGCCGTGCTGTAGACCCGGCGCGGGATGGTCAGCCGCACCAGCTCCAGCGCCGGGTAGCGGTGTTCCCCCGTTTGCGGATCGCGCCCTGCAGAGACAGTGCCGCGCTCCATCGTGCGTACGCCGCCCTCCAGGTAAATCTCCGCTGCCAGGCGCTGTGCGGGGAACTGTGGTTGCGGCACATGGGGAAGGAAGCGCCGGGCGTCTATGTAGACGGCATGCCCTCCGATGGGCTGCACAATCGGGATACCCTCAGCACTGAGCCATTGCCCCAATTGCTGTACTTGGGCAATTCGGGCGCACAGGTATTCCAGCTGCACCATCTCGCGCAGTCCGCACGCCATGGCTGCCAAATCGCGCGCGGCTAAGCCTCCGTTGAAGCGCTCTCCTTCGAAGCGGTACAGCATCGGGAGCATTCGGCGATAGAGCTCTTCGGAGCGGAGTGCGATGAAGCCGCCGATGTTGACCAGGACGTCCTTCTTCGCCGAGAAGGTGATGGCGTCGGCATAGCTCATCAGTTCGCGCACGATCTCGGCAATCGAACGCGAAGCCTGCCCGGGTTCCCGTTCCCGAATGAAGTAGGCGTTTTCGGCGCACCGCGTCGCATCAAAGACCAGCAGGATGCCATGTTCGCGAGCAAGCTCGGCAAGCCGGCGTGTAGCTGCCAGCGAGACCGGCTGTCCTCCTGCCATGTTGACGTTCATCTCCAGGCAGATATAGGCGATCTGCTGGCTGCCGTGCCGGTGGATGAACTCCTCAACGGCGCCAAGGTCCATATCGCCCTTGAAGGGATAGAGCGACGTGGGGTCGTGCGCGTCGGGTACAATGACATCGACAAAAATCCCACCAGCGCGTTCCTGATGCTCGCGCGTTGTGGTGAAATACATGTTGTTGAGCACGTACTGCCCAGGGCGAATGAGTGTCTGTGACAGAATGTGCTCGGCAGCGCGCCCCTGATGCGTTGGGATGACAAAGGGGAAGCCCAAGATCTCCTCGACAGCTTCGGCAAAGAGCTTCCATGCTCGGCTGCAGTCGAGCGTTTCCGCTGTCTGCAGCAGTGCACCCCATTGCTGTGTGCTCTGCGCAGAGGTGCCCGAGTCGGTGAGCAAATCAATGAAGACCTCCTCCGAGCGCAACAGGAAGGTGTTGTAGCCGGCTTTGCGCAGGGCGCGTTCGCGCTCTTGCCGGCTGGGCAACGTGAGCAGCTCGACATGTTGGAGCCGATACGGGGGAACCGCATGCGGCTGGAGCGATATGCTTGGGAATTTCCCGCGCGGCTGCCAACGGCATTCCCAGAGGAAGGGGGATTCCTGCACGGGGAGGAAATCCGGAATCTCGTGGGCAAAGCTGCGGAGCTGCTCCAGTGCTTGTATGGCAAAGCGGAGGTGCTCTCCAAAGTAGCATCGCAGCGGGAGCGCCAGAAAGAGGCGTTCGGCGTTGATGCCCAAGCGGATGCCTGAGAGCAAGTACAGCGTGGCGCTCAGCGCGGCAAGTTCGGCAGGGCTGGCTCCTTTGCCAAAGTCTTGCGGGGAGAGGTGGACACCCCAAAGACTGGATAACTCCGCGCTGTGGAAGCCCCGATGCAGTAGCTCCTGTTGCAGCCACTGCCGTAGCTGGGCATGGTGGCGGAAGAGCTCCGGATGGTGAGCGGCTTCGGAGAGTCCCCGCGCCAGAGCCTCCATGTCGCGCCCGGCGAGCCCGCCATAGGTGTGAAGTCCTTCGAAGACCACCACCACTGCCTGGAAGTGCTGGGCATCCTGCGGCTCGTTGCCGCACAGTAGCGCGCCAGTGTTACAGAAGCCATCCTCGCGGGCGTTCCACAGAAGCAGTCGTGCCAGCGATGCCAGCTCGCGCAGGAACTCAACGGTTTTGCCTTGCAGGGAGATGTGAGCAAAGCAGCCGGAGGCATTCCAGAGAATTGGGATGCCCTGTGCAGTGAGCCAGCGGAAGCACTCCAGCAGACTGTCCAAATCGCTCATCGGGTAGCCGAGCGGCTCAGGAGAGAGGCGCCAGTAGAAGTACTGCGGCATTGTCTGCTGCAGTAGCTCCGACAGTAGCTCTATCTGCGGGGCAATCCCGTGCGACGTCCACACGACCGGCACAGGCAGCACCCGTGCTCCGGAGCGCTCAAAATGGTAACGCTCCAGCTCGGAGATTGGTCCGCAAGCGATGCTCGTTCCCGCAGGAAGGTACACCTGCGCAAGTAGGTTGAACGCAGCACGCCCTCGGTGCACCGGTATGACCCATGCTTTGCCGAAGATAGAGCGGACGGCTTGCTCGAGGTGGTAGAAGTTGCGGCTTCCGGCGTAGGCTTCATCGCCCTGGAGCATTCCGCCCCATTGGAGATCGCTCATGGCGTGGAGCCCGCGAAAGTGGGCGAAGTCCAGGAACACCTCCTCCTCGCACAATTGGTACGTATTGTAGCCAGCGCGTTCCAGTGCCTGCCGTCGCTGTTCGTAAGACGGTACGGTGCTGAGGGGAGCGATGGTCTTGGCACGGTATGGCTCCACCGGAGAGGGCATAGTCCTGCTCCGCGTTGTGGAAGGCGAAACTACCAGGGGACAACAGTGGAAGAAATGAGCAAGCTCAGCGCCTTGGCTGAGCAGCTGCAGGCGCTTCTACGGGGTCGGTAGGGTGCCAGGAGAGAGCCAATTGCCCGCACGCAGCATCGATGTCAATGCCGCTGGAGGAGCGAACCGTTACGGTGATGCCGTGTCGGCGCAGCCGCTCGGCAAAGGCGTGCAGGCGGTCTGGCGGACTGGGTCGGAGCTGTGCTCCAATCCCTGTGGGATGGGCAAAATCGATGGGATGGAAGGGGATGAGGTTGACCTTGGCGCCGGTGCGGCGAGCCAGCCGAGCCAGGGCGTCTGCATCCGCGGCAGAGTCATTGAGCCCGTCGAAGAGGATGTACTCGTAGGTGACCGGGCGGCGCACCCGTTCGGTGTAGTACTGCACGGCTGCAAGGAGCTCCGGCAAGGGGTAGCGCCGGGCAATGGGCATGAGCTGTTCGCGTAGGCGCTGATTGGCAGAGTGGAGTGAGACGGCGAGTTTGACCCGAATGCCAGACTCAGCAAGCTTGCGGATGCCGGGGACTATGCCGGCGGTGGAGATAGTGATTCGACGTGGGGAGAGAAGTTGTGCGCGCGGGTCGGTGAAGATGGCGACAGCGTCGAGCACGGCATCCAGGTTGAGCAAGGGTTCGCCCATGCCCATGAAGACGGCGTTCGTGATGCGCTCTCCGAGGAACCTCTGCGCTTGGCAGAGCTGGTCAACGATTTCGGCGGCGTTGAGGTTACGCCGCAGTCGCAGCGTTGCCGTGGCGCAGAAGGCACATCCCAGCGGGCAGCCAACCTGGGTGGAGATACACAGCGTGCGGCGATTCCCCTCATCGGCGGGGATGAAGACGGCTTCGATTGCAGCACCGTCGGGCAGTCGCAGCAAGAACTTGACCGTGCCGTCGCGTTCGGAGCGCTGCCAGCGGAGGAGGTGGACAGTCTTGAGCGTACAGTGTTGAGCAAGGCGCTCCCGAAGAGGCGCCGGCAGGTTGCTCATTGCGCGGAAATCCTCAAGTCCGCGGGCGTAGAGCCACTGGAAGAGCTGCTCGGCGCGGTATGCCGGCTCACCCCAGCTCTGCAGCAGTTCGGCAAGACGAGCGCGGGGCAACCCCTTGAGATGGAGCTTCCCATCGAGCTCAAGCGGTAGTGTGCGAAGCATCTGTGGATGGAGTTGCCCGCGTTATTCGGGAACGCCGGTCTCCTCTATCTCGTCCGCGGCGACCTCGGTGGAGCGCTCCTGCGGGAGGAAGACAAGCCGGTTGAGCTTCTTATCGAAGCGCACCTTGACTGCCATGCCATCCTTGATCGTGCCCTTGAGGATCTCTTCAGCAAGCGGGTCCTCCAGGTAGCGCTGGAGGGCGCGCCGGAGCGGTCGGGCACCAAACTTCTCATCATAGCCCTTGTCCACGAGGAATTCGCGGGCGGACTTGGTCAGCTCCAGTTGGATGTGGGCAACCTCCAGGCGCTTGAGCAGTCGCTGGAGCTGGATGTCGATGATGCGCGAGATGTGCTCGCGCTTGAGCGGACGGAAGATGATGAACTCGTCAATGCGGTTGAGGAACTCGGGGTTGAAGAGGCGGCGCACCGCTTCCTCGATGGTGCTGCGGAGGGTCTCGTAGTCATCGCTTGCAGGATTTGCGGTGAAGCCAATGCGCCCACCGGCTTTGATGTCGCGCGTGCCGATGTTGCTCGTCATGATGATGACAGTGTTCTTGAAGTCAACCCGCCGCCCAAGCCCATCGGTGAGGATGCCATCGTCGAGCACCTGCAGCAGGATGTTGAACACGTCCGGATGGGCTTTCTCGATCTCGTCCAGCAGGATGATGCTGTAGGGCTTGCGGCGCACCTTTTCGGTCAATTGCCCACCCTCCTCGTAGCCGACGTAGCCGGGCGGAGCACCGATGAGGCGCGAGACAGAGTGCTTCTCCATGTACTCACTCATGTCGATGCGGATGAGCGCATCTTCAGTGTCGAAGAGGCAGCGAGCCAACGCCTTCGCCAGCTCGGTCTTGCCGACACCGGTCGGACCCAGGAACATGAAGGAGCCAATGGGGCGGTTGGGATCCTTGAGCCCGGCGCGAGCACGGCGGATTGCCCGAACCAGGTGTTCGATGGCGTCATCCTGCCCGACGACGTGCTTTTTGAGCTCCTCCTCCAGGCTCAGCAGCTTCTGCTGCTCGCTTTGGGCGACCTTGTTGACCGGGATGCCGGTCATCATCGCCACGACGTCGGCGACATCATCCTCGGTGACAGGGTAGACCATCTCGGCAGCCTGCCGCTCCCACTCCTCTTTGAGCACCTCCAGCTCGGCTTGCAGCTTCTTCTCCATATCGCGCAGCCGGGCAGCTTCTTCGAAGTTCTGCATGCGCACGACCTGGTTCTTCTGCTGGCGGATCTGCTCGATGCGCTCCTCCAGCTCCTGAATCTCTTTGGGCACGACCAGATGCGCCAGGTGCACGCGCGCGCCGGCTTCGTCCATGACGTCAATGGCTTTATCCGGGAGGTAACGGTCTGTGATGTAGCGCTCGGCAAGGCGGACGCAGGCGCGGATGGCTTCCTCGGTGTAGAAAACGCCGTGGTGCGCCTCGTAGCGGTCCTTGATGTTCATGAGGATGTGGAAGGTCTCCTCGGCAGTGGGTGGGTCCACGAGGATCTTCTGGAAGCGGCGCTCCAGGGCGCCATCCTTTTCGATGTACTGGCGGTATTCGTCCAGCGTCGTTGCGCCGATGCACTGAATTTCGCCGCGTGCTAAGGCAGGCTTGAACATATTGGAGGCGTCCAGGGAACCGGAGGCACCTCCGGCGCCAACCAAGGTGTGGAGCTCATCGATGAAGATGATGACGTCGCGCGCCTTCTCCAACTCGTTGAGGATCGCCTTGACGCGCTCCTCGAATTGTCCGCGGTACTTCGTCCCGGCAACCAGGGCTGCCAGGTCCAGTGTGACGATGCGCTTGTCCAATAGCACGCGTGGGACCTTCCGTTCGACGATGCGCAGGGCAAGCCCCTCGACGATGGCGGTCTTCCCCACGCCAGGCTCTCCGATGAGGACGGGGTTGTTCTTCTTGCGCCGGGAGAGCACTTGGGCAACGCGCTCGATTTCGCGGTCGCGCCCGATGACCGGATCGAGCTTCCCTTCGAGGGCGAGTTTCGTTAGATCGCGCCCGAAGTTGTCCAGCACCGGGGTCTTCACCCGCTCGGTGACCCGAACCCGCGGAGTGCCTCGCTCGGGGCGGGTGCTGGATCGCCCGCTGAGAATGTTCTGCAACTCCTGCCGAGCTGCATCGTAGGTGACGTTGAAGTGAGCCAGGATTTGCGCTGCAATGGTATCGCTTTCGCGCAACAGTGCCAGCAGCAGATGCTCCGTTCCCACGACATCAGCTCTGAGGGCACGGGCTTCCAGATAGCATAGCTTGAGCACGCGCTCGGCTTGCTTGGTCAGCGGAATGTTCCCAATGGTTGCGGTGCCCCCGTAGGAGCGGACGCTATCTTCGATTGTGCGCTGAAGGCGCACCAGGTCCACTCCAAGGTTGCGCAGAATGCGGATAGCCATCCCTCCACCTTCGCGGATCATCGCCAGGAGCAGGTGCTCGGTGCCAATGTAGTCATGCCCCAGGCGGAGAGCTTCCTCGCGGCTCAGCCGGATGACCTCCTGCATCCGCTGCGAGAAGTTGCCTTCCATGGCGTTTGCGATGTTGCTTTGAGTTCTACTGCGCTCACCCGCTGACGACGCAGCAGGATTGAGCTTTATTGCAGCCGCGCTGCTGCGAGCACGGAAGCGGTTCGGTAGTTTTGTACCGTTGGCGATACACCTAACGTTTCGGCAGTGTTAGCGCAGAGGTTGAGCACATGGACAGTCTCACCGTTGAACGGGCACAGCAGCTTCTGGAGGGCTGCCGAGGGCGGCGCATCGCGGTGGTGGGGGATGTGATGGTGGACCGCTACTTCTGGGGCAGTGTGAGGCGGATCTCGCCCGAAGCACCGGTGCCGATCGTGGATTTCGAAGAGGAGCAATGCCGCTTGGGCGGGGCAGCAAATGTCGCGCATAATTTGGCAATGCTGGGCGTTCGTCCGCTGCTCATCGGCGTGGTGGGACAGGATGCGGCAGCGGAGATACTCTTTGAGCTATTGCACCAATTGGGGCTGGAGACGACGGGATTGCTGCCCGATCCAAAGCGCCCGACCACGGAGAAGATCCGCATCTTGGGCAATCGGCAACACCTGCTGCGCCTGGACCGCGAGGTCCGTACGCCGGTCAACAGCACCATCACCACGCAAGTGCTGAAACTGCTGGAAGCAGCTGAGGATGTCGAGGCGCTCATCTTCCAAGACTACAACAAGGGCATGCTCACGCCGGAGCTCATCGCCAAGGTCATCGAGCTGATGCGGCGTCGGGGTGTGCCCGTGTTTGTGGACCCCAAGGAGGAGAACTTCTTTGCCTACCGTGGGGCGACCCTCTTCAAGCCGAATCGGCGAGAGGCTGCTGCGGCACTCCGCCAGCCACTCCGGACGCGCGAGCAGCTTGTGGCAGCAGCACGGCAGCTCCAGCAGGAGCTTGCTTGCCAGGCTGTTCTCATCACGCTGGGCGAGGAGGGGATGCTCCTGTGGGAATCTGAGTGGGCAACCTTCATCCCCACGCGGGCTCACCACGTTGCGGATGTCTCCGGCGCAGGCGACACGGTCATTGCAACCGTTGCGGCAGCCGTCATTGCCGGGGCAACACTGCTGGAGGCTGCTGCCCTTGCGAACATCGCTGCCGGAGTTGTCTGTGCTGAGCCCGGCGTGGTCCCAATTACCTCACAAGCCCTCCTGGAAGCGGTGGTGCGGGGATGAGCATGGTGCTGGAACGCTCGCTACTTGCCCAGATCTGCCAGCAGCTGCGCCAGCAGGGCAAGCGCATTGTCTTCACCAATGGCTGCTTCGACCTGCTCCACCTGGGGCATGTAGACTACCTCTTCCGTGCCCGTGCCCTGGGGGATGTGTTGATCGTGGGAATCAACACCGATGACTCCGTGCGCCGGCTCAAAGGTCCACAGCGTCCGCTGCGCTCGCAGCAAGAGCGGGCGGCGCTGGTGGCGGCACTCAAGCCCGTGGATTTCGTCACACTCTTTGCCGAAGACACCCCCGCGGAGCTCATTGCCGAACTGCACCCACACGTGCTGGTCAAGGGAGGCGATTACACACCCGAGCAGATCGTCGGCGCGGAGATGGTCCGCTCCTGGGGTGGGGAGGTCGTGGTGCTCCCCTACGTGCAAGGCTACTCGACGACGGGGTTGCTGGAGCAGATCTGCGCGCGCTACTGCCCCGAACGGCGGCGTCCGGGCTGAAACCACTGCTCCCCTAAGCTCACGCTGAAGCTGAAGCGGGCAAACCATTCCTGCAGAAGTCCAGGACGCCGCTCCCCGCGGATTCCGCTCTGACAGGCAACCTCCAGCAGAGCAAGCTGCTCCAGCGGAAGGCTCAGCCCAGTGCTGAGGAAGTATTCGGCAATCGGCACGCCGGAGACGCGGTAGTAGAGCTCCTGGTAGCCGGCACCGATGGCGAATCCCACGCGCTCGCTCCACGCATGGGCACCTCGGAACCGGGGCTGACGCACCACTCCAAGGCTCCAACGCTGGAGTGCCCGAAATTCCACCCTCGGATCGCCCCGGTAGGAGAGCCGTTGCAGCTCCTGGCGGAAGAATTCGCCGAGGAATTGCCAGCGGTTGCGGCGGTAGCTAATCCCAAGGGCATATGCGGCTGGGAGCTCCCATTGCTGGGAAGCCTCCAGCGTGGTATCTCCGCCGGTGTGCGAAAAGGGATGTGTAAAGCGCCGCTGTGTCTGAAGCCGGACCGAAGGCATCACGGCGATACCGATGTGCAGCGGCTCCAGCAGCCAGGAGGAGATCCCCAGGGCAAATCCACTGCCGGAGAGCCAATCCCGCTGCTCCTGCAGCGCAGGGACAGACCACAAGTCATCGGGGATGAGCCGCAGCTCGCTCTGGAAGAGCCCGAAGTAGTACCGGAACGCTGCCCCGACGGCAAGGCGCGGAATCGGTGCGATGGCAACCCCAACACTGGCAACGGTGATTCCTCCGGAAGCCAGCATGCGATAGCTGCCGGTGATTGTGTCGCTGCCGAGCACAGCGCGGACTGGCACAGCAACGGCGGCGTTGACGGAGCTATAGGGGAAGAGCCCAAACCCGACGCTCCAGCCACGCAGAGTGTCTACGGCAAAGATGCCGAGGATGCCCTCGACTTTGCCATTGTTCTGGGCTGCGCGTCCGGCATCTCCCCAAATCTGTTGTTGGTTGAAGCGATACCCACCCTGAAGGCGAGTCGAGCGCACGTGGCTCCACAGCGCGGGATTGAGCATGCTGATGCCGTGCTCCGACACCAGCGCAACGCCTGCAGAGGCGCAGCCATCGTAGAGAGCCCCCACGGCAGGGCGAACATCCCCGATGCCGAAGAGGGAATAGTTCGAGCCGCCCTGCGCCCATGCTGCGGCAGCGGAAAGCATCCCCAGAAAGCACACGCAAAGCCTCATGGCTGTTTGCGTTCGGAGTAGAGAATCCACATGCGCATCCCCGGCAGCAGGGCTACCCGGTCCAGCCGGCTGTAGAGAACATCGGCAGGAAGGGTGATGAGCAGCTCGCCGACACTGCGTCGGTGGCGCAGCCAGAACTCCAGCATTGCTGCCAGCGACTTCGTCGCATACGATACCGTTGCAGCATCGTAGGTTGCGGTTGCCTGGATGTAGCCCGGGGCAAGGGAATCTGCTGGAATGAGCCAGAGCGCACGGGAAAACTCCCGATTCCCCGTCCAGAAGGCTGCAGTATCCGCTGGAATCCAGAGCTGGACTTGGTGGATGGCTGCCAGCGGCGGGAGCGCATCCAATCGTACGCGCAGGCGAACTCGGTACTGCACGCCCGACTGCAGCAGCAGCTTCCCCGCGGTGTCTGCCGGTGGTCGAACGAAGCTGCTGGCGTAGCCTCCGCTGAGCCGCAGGGTATCCACGCGCCCGGCACGGCGGTAGAGGACCTCCAGCATCGGGAGCGGGCGCTGAAGCTGCCCAATCGTCTGTGTTGCAAAGGCGCGGATGGAGGTCGCCGTCGGCTCCGGTACCAGAGCAATGCCGTAGATGTTCTGCGAATCCGCTTGCCGGCGGAACCACTCCGCCAGCAGGGTATGTCCGGCGGCGTTGAGCCGAACCCGAACCGGTTCGGAGCTGTCCTGCAGCGGAATCGGGTCATTCCAGCTCCCGATCGGGATGGGATCCAACGTGGGAGCATCCCCGCTGGCAAAGAGGCTGTCCCAGATCGCCAGCGGACTCCAGAAGCGAACCACGGGGTGGATGCGGAAGGGGACAGCGGTCGCACCACCAGCCGTATCTCCCAGTGCATAGCGCTCGGGCAAGAGGGTGAGCGTGGCTTCGAGGATGTCCTCGGCAGTCACGCCCGCAAGGGTGTCGGGGATATCCACAAAGCGCAGCAGTACGCGCGCCTCCAGCTCTCGGTAGCGTCCCAGGAAGAGCCATCCTGTGTTGAACAGCGGTTGGGCGACTTGCTCGGTGCGCACGGACTCAATCAGGGGAACAAGCTCAGAGGAGAGCACCTGAAGCTGGGTTGTGTCGGGCAGGAACTCCGCTCCGATGGAGGAGGGGAGGTCGTTGCATCCGGATGCAACCACTGCTACACCGATGCAGGCGCAGAGCACTCCCGTGCGATGCCACATCTGATGCTGTAGGCATGAGATCGACAGCAAAATTGCGGAATTTTTCCCCGCCGACAGCACAGAGCGCGCATGCGGAGCGATCTTCGTCTTCAGCCAAGGCAGTAACGCGGCAGAGCAATGGCGGGACCGATTGTGCTGCTGACGGATTACGGCTTGCAGGACACCTACGTGGGTGTCCTTAAAGGAGTAATCGCTCGGATTGCCCCTGGGGTACCGGTCATCGATCTGCTGCACGCGGTGCGTCCGCAGCACATTCGCCAAGGCGCATATGCCCTGTGGGTTGCCGAACCTTACTTCCCCGATGGGGCGATCTTCGTGGCGATCGTGGACCCCGGTGTTGGCACCGAACGGCGTGCCGTTGCGGTGGAGCTCAATCGGAAGTACTTCCTGGCTCCGGACAATGGGCTGCTGAGCTTCCTACTGCAGCGCTACGAGGTAGCGCGGGCGGTGGTACTGGAGAACCCTGCCTACCGGCTGGAGCCAGTAAGCAGTACATTCCACGGCAGGGACATCTTTGCCCCAGCGGCGGCATACCTGGCGCAAGGGGTGCGGCTGGAGCAGTTGGGGATGCCGCTGGAGCCGAGCCGCTTGGTGCGCCTGCCCCCGCCACGCCGCGAGCTCCACAACGGGGTCTGGATTGGGGAAATCTTGCACATCGACCGCTTCGGTAATCTCATTACCTCGCTGGCAGCTTCGGATCTGCACGTTGGACAGACCCCTCAGGAGCGCTTCCGCTGGCGGATCGCTGTGCGTGAGCACACATTGGTGGGCATCTACTCCACCTTCGCCGATGTTGCCGAAGGGGAGCTCCTTGCCTACGTCGGCAGCGATGGGCTGCTGGAGATCGGCTGTCACAACGGCAGCGCTGCGCTGCGGCTCCAGGTGAATTTGGGGGAAGTTGTGCGCGCGTGGCGGGTCTGAAGCACGGAAACTCTGCAGAGCTTCGTCTCTGGCATCCCCTGAAGAGCTACACCAATGCCGAATGGGACAATAGCATTTCTGGCGGCGGTAGCCGGACTTGTGGGGCTGAGCCTTCTGGAGCTTCCCGGCTGGTGGCGATGGCTTCGAACGCTGTCGCCCCGGCAGCGGTGGAGTGCGCTCGGGGGGATTGTCGGAGCACACCTCCCATTGGTGTACAGCCTGCTCCTGTACAGAGCCTTCCCGCTGGAGCTCCCAACGGTGGTGTGGACGGTTGCGTGGATTCCCACGCTGGGGGTTGTACTGGCAGGCATCTTCCTGACGCTGTGGGCAGGGCTCAGCGCGCTGCGCCCGAAGACACAGACGGCAGGGGTGAATCAGCATCGGCGGGAGTTCCTGCGCGTGGGAGCAGTGGCAGTGATTGGGATGGCGGCATCGACACGGATGCTGGCATTGCCGCAGCGCGAGCATGTTCAGACAGTGACGCTTGCGCTCCCCAATCTGCCCGATGCCTTCGATGGACTCACTATCGGCATGGTTGCAGATGTGCACTCAGGACCCTTCATGCAGCGCCGGCAGATGGAGCATTACCGGCGGGAGCTGGAGTCGCTTGGATGCGATCTTATCGCCCTGCCCGGTGATTTCATCATCAATCGGACGGCGGAGATCTACCCCTTTGCCGAAGCCTTTGCTGGGCTGAGCGCGCCGCTGGGGGTGTTCGCCGTGACGGGCAACCACGACTACTTCTCTGGGCAGGTGGAGCAGGTCTGCCGTGCCATCGAGGATGCCGGGATCCGCGTGCTGCGCAACGAGGCGATCGTGCTGGAGCGCGCAGGAGCTCAGCTCAGCATTGCCGGAATCGACGATTTTTACGCCCGTGCACTGCCGGAGTATCTCCAGCGTGGGCGCGATCCAGACGGAGTCCTCAGTGCTTGGGAGCGCTTGCTGGAGCGTTTGCCCAGACCTAGGATTGTGCTCTGCCACCGTCCGTATTACTTTGAGGAGCTGGTCCTGCTGGGTGCCGATGGCGTCCTTGCCGGGCATACCCATGGAGGGCAAATCGTGTTGGCACGCGTTGGAGAGCTGTCGCTTTCGTTTGCTGCCTTGGTCTCGCCCTACGTTGCGGGGACATATTATTCGCAGCATCGCACAGATGCCTGGATGTACGTCACGCGGGGGATTGGGACGGTGGGCATTCCCGTGCGCTGGAATTGCCCGCCGGAGATCACCTGCATTCGGCTTGTGAAAGACAAGGAGAAGCGCGGGTGAGCACACGGGAGTCCCTCCAGCAGCAGTTCGAACAGGCGCTGCGGCAGCTGTGCCGCAGTCGGACGGTTCTCATCACTACGCACGTGCATCCCGATGGCGATGGGGTCGGCTCAGCACTGGCATTGTTACACTACTTGGAGGCGCAGGGCAAGCAAGCAAGGATCCTCTTGCCCAGCCCCGTACCGGAGGTTTTGCGCTTTCTGCCTGCGGCAGAACGCATCGAGCAGTACCGAATGCAGGAGCCCTTGCCGAGCGTTGACACCATCGTAGTCGTGGACACCAGCGAGCCCCATCGGCTGGGGGCATTGGCGGAGCCGGTCCTGGCATCCCGCGCTGCGAAAGTGGTCTTCGACCACCACCTGGCGCCCAAACCCTTTGCCGACATCTACGTGGTTGACCCCGCAAGCAGCGCCACCGGGGAGCTGCTGTGGCGCTTTTTCTGCTATGCCGGAGGTCCGTACCGGCGGCGCGAGGTTGCTGAAGCGCTTTACGCTGCTATCGTGACGGACACCGGTAGCTTTGCCTTCTCCCGCGTGACAGCGGAGCTGCACCGGACGGTTGCGGAGCTGCTGGAATTGGGGGTGAATCCCGAGCAGATGCACGAGCAGCTCTTCTCCTCGTGGTCTCTGGCACGGATGCGCTTGTTGGGGGAGGCATTGGAGACGCTGGAGCTCTACCATGACGGGCGCGTCGCTCTGATGGTAGTCCCGCGCGAGTTGTTCCTGCGCTTGGGAGCACGCTCGGAGGATATCGAAGGATTTGCGCAGTACACGCTTTCGGTCCGGGGAGTGCAGTTGGGAATCCTGGCGGTAGAGCTGCCCGATGAGCCAGGGGTTAAGCTCTCCTTCCGCTCGCGTGGGGCGGTTGTGGTGCACGAACTGGCGGCGGAGTTCGGGGGCGGGGGGCATGAGCATGCCGCCGGCGCTCGGGTGCGTACGGGAAGCCTCCTGGAGGTGTGTCACCGCGTTGTCGAGCGTGCGCGGGCGTACCTCCGCTGAGCTTACGGGAGCTCGCGCTGGAGTCGTGCGCAGACGCTGCGGATGAGCTCCATCCCCTCGGCGATAGTCTCCAGCGGGATATTCAGCGGTGGGCGGAAGCGGATGGAGCGTTCACCGCAAGGGATTAGGAGCAACCCCTGTTCAAATGCCAGTTGACGAAAGCGACTGCGGATGGCGTCATTGGGCAGATCGAAGGCACAGAAGAGCCCACGCCCACGGGCATTGCTGATGAGTGTGGGGAACTCCTCCTGCAACTGCTGGAGCTGAGTCTGCAGAAATTCCCCAGCCTTGCGGACATGCTCCAGGAGCCGCTCCTGATGGATAATCTCCAGGTAGCGCGTTGCCCGCAGCATGTCAACCAGGTTCCCGCCCCAGGTGGAGTTGATGCGCCCTGGAACGTGGAAGACGTTGTCGGGTTCGGAATCTATGCGCTCGGTGACCAGGATACCGCAGACCTGCATCTTCTTGCCGAAGACCAGGATATCCGGCACCACGCCCAGTTGTTCGAACGCCCACATGGTGCCGGTTAGCCCCACACCGGTTTGCACCTCATCGAAGATGAGCAGGGCATCGTTCTCATCGGCGAGCTGGCGCAGGGCTTGGAGGAACTCTGGGCGGAAGTGGTTATCGCCGCCCTCGCCTTGAATCGGCTCGATGATAATGGCGGCAATATCATCGCCGTGCCGGCGGAATGCCTCTTTGATTTGCTCCAGCGCAAGCTGTTCTTCGCGGAGAACCTGCTCGAGCACCTGCTCGGTGACCGGGAAGCGCAGGGCAGGATTGTGGATGCGCGGCCAGGGGAACTTCGGGAAGTACATCGTCTTGATGGGGTCGGTGTTGGTCAGCGAGAGCGTGTAGCCGCTGCGCCCGTGGAATGCTTGGCGGAAGTGGATGATCTGATGTCCGCGCTCGTAGGGGGAACCCTTGCGGAAGTTCTGACGCACCTTCCAATCGAAGGCGACCTTGAGTGCGTTCTCCACTGCCAAGGCGCCGCCCTCGATGAAGAAGGCGTAGCGGAAGGGCTCGGGAGCAGCAAGCGCGAAGAGCGTTTTGACAAAGCCTGCATAAATGTCGGTGTACACGTCCGAGTTGGAGGGCTTGTTCAGGGCTGCCAGCAGCAGACGACGGAGGAATCCAGCCTCGAACAGTCCCGGATGGTTGAAGCCCAGCGGCATCGAGGCAAAGCAGGTGAAGAAGTCCGCATAGCGCTTCCCCGTGCGGGCATCCACGATCATGGGGGTGCGGCTACGCTCCAGGTCCACCACAAGGTCGAAGCCGTCGACGAGTATGTGCTTGCGCAGCTCGGCGAGCACCTCCTCGGCTGCAACGGGGAACATTGGCTGGTACGCCGCTGCATCGGGCGACAGCAGTGTGTCCAGAACTGCAAGCGGTGCGCCAGACATGAGAGGACAACTCTGCTGAGACAAGCCGTATGCGGAAACGAACAACGGCAAGGTGTTCGTGTTCGCCGCAAGCGTTGGTCAGTTGTCGCGATTGTGCTATATTGCGCGTTCGTGAAGGAGCAGTGCCAAATTGACCGGAGAGGAACATGCTGGCGCAGCCCAAAGCAAAGCTCTCACGTATCGGCTTCCAGCACTACGCGCTCTTTGTAGGGGTGTTCCTTGTGAGCACGTGGGTATTCCACACGGCATTGCTGCCCAGGATTGTGGAGTACTTCTTCGTCAGCCAGTTCAAGCCAGCCACAGGGAAGCCTCTGGTGAACTTCCGAGGTGTATATGCTACCCCGTCGGCGGAAGGGGAGAAGTACGCCGGTATGGAGGTGCGCAAAGAGTACATCAACCGCGAGTACATCTTTGACTTCACCGGTAAGGTGCGCAATGAGCAGGAGCACGGCTATACGAAAGCTGCCGGAGAGTGGCTGGCAAAGGCGCCGAAGCTGGGCGAGGACCCAATCATTCTGGAGCCCTTCGGCTTTATCATCCTGTCCATCGATATCGGCTTCTTGTTAGCAGTGCTGCTGACGCTGATTCTGCCGCCGAGCATTGGGTTGATGTCGGCAAAGGTGGAGGAGGCTATCGAAGAGACAAAGGCGAAGGTGCGCATCCAGACGGGCTTCAGCGAGGAGGTGATCCACGTGCTCACAATTCGGGATGAGGAGCTGCGCCAGCGTGATTGGGCAGAGTTGCGCCCAGTGTTCCTCTACGTCTGGGAGCGCACAACACCGGAGGAGGAGCAAGCAGCCTCGCGGCGCTATCCGCTGCGCTTTGAGGAGGCGTTTACCGAAGACGTGGATGTCGTCAAGTTCCGCAAGGAGATTTTGGACAACCGCATTCGAGAGCACTTCTCCGATTTCGTCGCGCGCGAAATCGTTGATATTCGCGAGGCACAGGAGTGGCGCCGCAATCGGCTCCGCATCGGGAAGGCGTTGCGGCTGTACATGAGCCATCACTTTGCCGAGAAGTACTCCAACGCCGTTACCGGGCTGGCGTACGGTGGTGCGGCGTTGCTCATCATCGCCATCGGTATCCGTGGGCTGAAGTTCATTCCCGCGACGCGCCCGACGCTAATTCTGTTTGCGATCTTCCTGGAGTTCTCGATGCTGACGCTGCTGGCGTTCACGCTCTTTTACACGGAGGCTGAGGAGCGCATGGACAAGATGCTCAAGAAGATGGAGGACGCCGCGCGGGGGCAGTTGGAGACGCTCGAGCAGCAATCGCGCGATATCCATCGCCTGGCGGAAGCCTTAGAGGGTGGTACAGCCGAGATCATTCGCCAGCGCGTGCGCGATGCAGTCTCGGCATATCTCAGCAGCGACGACGCCGTCCGCAAAGCCTTAGCCGAGGAGATCAGCGAGCGCATTCTGGCAGGACTTCGGGCAACAGTGCAGCAGGAGAACCAAGGACACTCCCGCTAAGGACTGGAACCAGAGGCGGATCGGACTGCCGGCAGCGCTACCGGTTGTGTGCGGCGCAAGGGGAACGATGAGAGCGTGCGTGCAATGGATCCTCATCGGCACAACAGGGATAGCGCTACAGGCAACGACGGTGCAGGTGCGCGTTGCGCCCGAGGGCGTGCACGTGCGGGTTGAACTGCCAGCGCCGCAGCAGCATCACCACAGCGATGGGCGTGTGAGCTTCTCTCTGCCGGAGGGGCTGTTTCCGGCGGATACCGCGGCGGCAGCACTGCCATCTGTGGGATGGCTCCTTGCTCTTCCCGAAGATGGTGCTGAGCTTACCTGGGAGGCGACATCTCCGGTGGAATGGTCCGGCGTTCGCCTGGCAAGCACGGGGGAGCTCTTCGGTGCACAGCCGATACGGCAGGTGCGGGTGGATCCCCACCCTCGGGTACAGCTCCATCCCATTGGACGGTGGCGCGGGGTCAGACTGGCAGCCTTGCAACTGCAGCCATGGGCGTATGAACCCAGTGTGGGCAAGCTGCGGCTGTGGCGGCGATGGGAGATTCGGCTGACCTTCCGCAATCCTCTCCCGAAGCCGGCAAGAGGCTGGAGAATGCCACAGGAGCGGGAGTTTCTGCGGCTCCTCAACCCGGAGCATTACGCCTGGCTTGCAGCCCTTGCAGGGGCACAGCTACAGCAGCGCGAGAGCGTGCCCTTCCTCGTGCAGCAGCCGGTGCTACGCCTGCGCACGCGCACCGATGGCATTGCAATCGTGACCGGGGCGAGCATACTCCAGCTCATGCCCGAATGGCGCGGCGTGGACTCCCGGCGACTTCACCTCCTCTGGCATGGTCGCTCCGTGCCGATGTTGCTCATAGACCGCGATGGCGTGCTCAGCGCAGAAGATACGCTCTTCTTCTTCGGGCGCCGTGCCGCTGGCGACACAACCTGGTTCGATTTCTACGATGCCGAAGAGTCCTTCTTCCTCAGCCTTGCCGATAGCGCCGCTGCGCGCTATGTTCCCTTCCCCGATGATGCTGCCGATACCGTTCGCTTGCCCGGTGTGCTGGAGCTCCACTGGGAGCGCGACCGCACGTACGTGCACGGAATAAATGCCCAAGGCGATTACTCGCGCTACCGCACGGAGACAGCCCCAGGCGAGGGCTGGTACTGGGTGGTGCTCCGACCAGGGCAGGTGTGGCAGGACTCCCTACGGCTTGCGCTCACTGGTGATACGCTGTGGCTGGAGCTGTTTGGGTACAGCTTCAATGGGCTTGCGCCGTGCGCTCCCGAGCACCGCTGGCGGGTATTGCTCAATGCAGACACCCTGGCGGTGCTGCAGTGGAGTGGGGCAGGTCCGCAGCATTGGAGGCTTTCGGTTCCCGTGCAGCGGTGGGCGGCGGGGTGGAATCGGCTGCGGATCGAGTCCTTCGGCGCTACGGGAGGCATTTGTGGAGCAGCTGAGCAAGGCTTGGATGCCATCCGCATCAGAGCGCTGCAGCAGCCAGTGGCAACAGCCGGGCAGTATCTCGGGGAGTATCCGGCGCAGGACCGCACCACCGTCGTGCGTATCGATGGCTTCCGGAGCGGTCGGATCGTGGTGTTGGATACGCTTGGTGGGCGAGGGCAGTTGCTGCGCGGGGAAAGCGATGGGTCCAGTGGTAGCTTCGCCGTTGCATTCGCTCTTCCGGCGGGCTCGGCGGCGAGGGTATGGGCAGCGGATTCTGGCGCATGGGAGGTCCCGCGCCTGGAGCGCATCGAGCCGCTGCGGGAACTGCTGGATTCGACCCAAGCAGATGCCATCGTACTGACAGTACCGCGCTTCTTCCCGGCTGCACGGCGCTGGGCAGAGCATCGCCAACGCCGCCAAGGATTGCGCACGCGTATCGTTTCGGTCGAAGATATTGCCATTGCCTTCGGCTGGGGGCGGCGCTCTCCACATGCCATTAAAGCGTTTCTGCGCTACGCCTACCGGAACTGGCAGCCCCCAGCTCCATATGTGCTGCTGATTCTGGGCACCGCCAACTGGGATGCCCGCAATGTGCTCGGGTACGGCAAGCCGAACGTTGTGCCCAGCTACGGAGTGCCCGTCAGCGACTACTGGTACGGCTTGCTGGAGGGCGAGGATTTTGTACCAGAGATGCTCGTTGGGCGCTTGCCTGCCGCCGATAGCCTGGAAGCCGAACGCCTTGTGGACAAAACGCTCGCCGCCGATACCGCCGCACGCGAGCTCTGGCGCAAACGCGCTCTCTTCCTCTTCGGCTACGGCTTCTACCAGTACGACGACCACCTCAACTGGGCACGTGACCGGCTCGGCATGAAGCTGGACCTTATCGTCAAGGAGAGCAATGAGCCTTCGACCAGCCGGTATGGACCGCAGATTCGGCAGGTGCTCAGCGAAGGAGTTGGCTTTACCAGCTACTTCGGGCACGGCGCCGAATCCAATATGGAGGTGCAGGGCTGGGAGCCACAGCGGCTGGAACCTACGCCGCGGTTGGGAATCCTCATGACGCTCTCGTGCTCGATGGGGAACTTTGCCACCCCGTACGTGCGCTCCTACAACGAGCAGTACGTTGTGCTGCCGCAGCGCGGTTTTGCTGCTGCGCTGGGGATGGCAGGGATTGGGTTCGACGTGCTGGAACGCTCGCTGCAGTACTACTTCTTCCAGGCGCTTGTGGAGACTCGGCTGCGCACCCTGGCAGCACTGTACCTGGAAGCACGCCGAAGCTTGACGGGGCAGTTCAGCCCGCAGGTCTTGAGCAACGACCTCTACCGCGCAACCCTTCTCCAGCATACGCTGCTGGGCGACCCATTGCTGCGCTTCCCTGTGGATACGCTGCCGGATCTTGCTCTCCTTCCGGAGCCGGTCCTGCACTCCGGCGATGGGCGCGCCCGCTGGGAGTTCGCGCAACTCGATACAGCAGTGCGCCTGCGGTTGCGCGTGGGGAATCTTGGAAGTGTGGCGCCCGCGGGGTGGCATGTGCAACTGCTGCACCGTAGCGGGCAGGTGCAGGATACACTGCGTGTGGTGGACACCGTCGGTGTTGCCTTCGAGAGGGTGCTGGAGCTTGCGCTGCCTCGGGCGTGGCTCAGCGCAGGTGAGCACCGGTTGCAGATTCGGCTCAATGCGGATTCCAGCCTGCCCGAGCTCGATTACTCAAACAACAGTGCGGAGCTGCGCTATCGGGTCTTTCAGACTGTCCTGCTGCCGCTGGAGCCGCTTCCGTGCTGGAATGTCGAACCCGGCATGGCGCGCTTCCGCGTGCTGCTCCCCACGCGGGATGCACCAGCTTGGGAATTTGCGGCGCAACTGTGGCGGGATAGCCTCCTGTTGGAGGAGGCAACCGAGGGCTTCCGGTCTTGGGATGAGGTCGTGCAGTGGGAGCCGAGCGCTCAACTGGAGCCGGGAGGGGCGTACCGCTTCCGAATCCGGGCGCGACGTTCGGGAGCTCTGGACTGGAGCGGATGGCTAGAGGTGCCCTTCTGGGTGGATACGGGCTCGATCGCTCGCACCGTGCGCTGGCGGATGTTCTCAGCGGAGACCTTCGGCGCGGCGCAGTGGCAGGGGATGCAGCTTGTCGCCGATAGCCTCGTTCGGCTGGAGCCGGAGCAGCGCCGCCTGCAGGTCCTGATGAGTTCAGACCCAGACCCGCTACGGGCAACGGCAGTGGTTGCCCTGGGAGGGCAGCCAGTGCTGGAGCTCAGAGGTGAAGCCGGCGTTGGCATGGTGCTGCTCACGTTGCAGGATTCACTCCGGCAGCGAGTGCTCTTCTACCGAACGGGTAGGACGGGAGAGAATGCGGATGCTGCAGCGCTGTTGGCAATGTTGCGGGATTCGGTACGCTCCGGCGAAGTTGTTGCCCTGGTGCTCTCCGGCGATGGGCTCTGGCGCTTTGATTCGCTGGGGCTGGAGCAGCTCCGCCAGGTGTTGCGAAGTCTCTACGGGGCAACGCTGGCGGATTCGCTCCAGCGCGACCGGCGCCTTGCCTATGCGCTCCTTGCCCGGCGCGATTCCAGAGTCATTGCCGAACGATGGAAGCTCGGCGATACGGTGCAGGTGGAAACCGTACTCTCCTGGCGCGCGGCGGAGGGGAAGGTACAGACTCCCTGGATCGGTCCAGCCCAGCAATTGGGACGGTTACGGCTGCAGCTGCGCGAGCCGGAAGCCTGGGAAATCAAGGTTCTCGGACGCTACTCCCTGGAGGAAACCGAAGAGGACCTCCTTGCCTTTCTGCAGGGCGACACGCTGGTGGAGCTGCAGGGAGAGCCGTATCCCTACGTGCGGGTAGAACTGCGCGTGCGCGAGGGTGAACAACCGGCGCTGGAGGAGCTTGCGCTGGACTTCGTCCCCCAAGGGGAGCTTGCCCTCCATCCGCAGGAGTTGGAAGTGGTCCAGCAGCTTGGGAGTGATACGCTCCAGGTGCGCTGTGGGGTGTGGAATCGGGCTCTCCGGGCAGTAGCAACGCCTGTGCGCATGCAGGTGTCCACGACATCTGCCGGTGTGCTCTTCGAGCGTACGTTCCCCGTGGAGATTCCGCCCGATACGCTCCGGGAGTTTGTCATCCCGCTTTCCAGCGCGGGATGGGCGCTGCAGGATACACTCTTGCTGCGTGTGTGGAGCTCTGGAGAGCTATACGCCTTCAACAACCGTGTGGCAATTCCGGTCCAAAAGCAGCCCGACCAGGAACCTCCGAAGTTGCAGCTGTGGTGGCAGCAGGGAGAAACTGTGGTGCAGCTTCAGTCGGGCATGAGCATCGAGCGGCGCCCGCGGCTGTGGGCTGTCCTTCGGGATAATTTCCCGCTCCTCTCCAGCGCGCAGGCTCTGAGACTGTGGATTGACGGTCGCCGCATGGATAGCACCACCGCAGAGTACTACCGGGTCTACACGGCTGAGCAGTTGGCGCAGTTGCCGGAGCGGATTCGCCAGAGCCTCCCGCAGCAGGTGCGCGTGGTGGTGGAATGCCTTCCTCCGCTGCTGCCTCCGGACACAGTTTTGCTGCTCCTTGTGGGCGAAGATGCTGCCGGACTCCGTGATACCCTGGCACTGAGGCTGCTTGTGACAACCGGACGGCAACTCCAGCTTCAGCAGCTCTTTCCGCAGCCTGGAGGAGCTGAGTTGACTGTGCACTTCCTGCTGCGGAGCTATCGCCCGCAGGAGCGTTTGCGAGCCGAGATCTTCGACCTCACGGGACGCGCGGTGTGGGTCGAGGAGTTCCTTGCCCCCAATGGCAGCAATCGGTGGAGCTGGTCGGGAAGGGAGCAAACCGGCAGGAGCGTTGGAGGCGGGGTTTACCTGTGGCGGCTGTGGATCCCGGAGATGGGCTCTGCTGCAGGGATCTCCGGCATGTGGCTGCGGTTGCCCTGAAACATTGTGTGCCTTCCTTGCACGTCTTTGCCGCGTGTACAGCACAGCAGTAGGGAGCTGCAATGGAGGTCGGTGTTGCCGAGAGCATCCGCTTGCGTTTCCCCGATGGCAGCGAACGGGAGGTCCAGCGGGGCATCACGGGGCTGGAGCTCGTGCGCAGCCTCTCGGAGGACCTTGCCCAGCGTGCCGTTGGGCTTCTGGTCAACGGTGTGCCGTACGACCTTTCCCGCCCGTTGACCGAGGATGCGGAGGTACGGGTGCTGACTTACGACGATCCCGAAGGGCAGCAGATCTTCTGGCACTCCTCGGCGCATCTGATGGCGGAGGCGCTCGAGGCGCTCTATCCGGGCGTCAAATTCGCCATCGGTCCGCCCATCGAGCAGGGTTTCTACTACGATGTGGAGTTGCCTGAGGGGGCGAAGTTGAGCAGCGAGGATTTGCCGCGCATCGAGGAGAAGATGCGCGAGCTGGCACAGCGCGATGTGCCGTTTGAGCGGATTGAGGTGCCCTGGGAGGAAGCCGTTGAACACTACCGGCGCCACTGGAACCCCTACAAGCTGGAGATCCTGGAGGGGCTGCGCGGGCAGCCGGTCACCTTCTACCGGCAGGGGAACTTTTTGGACCTGTGCAAGGGCACGCATGTGCCCTCGACCGGGATGCTGCGCTATCCGAAGCTGCTCTCCATTGCTGGTGCCTATTGGCGTGGGGATAGCCGCAATCGGATGCTGACGCGCATCTACGGCATCTGCTTCCCGCGCAAGGAGCAGTTGGAGGAGTTCCTGCACCTGCGCGAGGAAGCCGAACGCCGCGACCATCGCAAGCTGGGGCGCGAGCTGGAGATCTTCCTGCTCACCCCGGCAGTCGGACCCGGCTTGCCCATCTGGCTGCCCAACGGCACGGTGCTGCGGCGCACTTTGGAGGCATTCCTGCGGCGCGAGCAACTCCGGCGCGGCTACCAGGAGGTCATCACTCCCCACATCGGGAACCTGGAGCTGTACAAGACCTCCGGGCACTACCCCTACTACGCCGATTCGCAGTTTCCGCCAATGCAGCTGGACGAGCACGAGAGCTATCTTCTCAAGCCGATGAACTGCCCGCACCACCACCAGATCTACGCCTCCAAGCCGCGCAGCTACCGCGAGCTGCCGCTCCGCTTGGCAGAGTTCGGCACCGTCTACCGCTACGAGCAATCCGGCGAGCTCAACGGCTTGGTCCGCGTGCGCGGGTTTACCCAGGACGATGCCCACATCTACTGCACGCCGGAGCAGCTCAAGGAGGAAATCAAAGCCGTCGTGGACTTGACACAGTACGTCTTCCGCATCTTCGGCATGCCGGTGGACATCCGGCTCTCCTTCCGCGATGAGAACGAAGCCAAGTACGGCGGGGATATCGCGCTTTGGGAGCGCGCCCAGCGCGAAATCCGCGAGGTTGCCGATGAACTGGGACTGCAGTACACCATCGGCATTGGAGAAGCCGCCTTTTACGGTCCCAAGATTGACTTCATCGTGCGGGATGCCTTAGGGCGGCGCTGGCAGTTGGGCACGGTGCAGGTGGATTACGTCATGCCCGAACGCTTTGGGCTGGAGTACATCGGTCCCGATGGGCAGGCGCATCGTCCGGTAATCATCCACCGGGCGCCGTTTGGTTCGCTGGAGCGCTTCATTGGCATTCTCATCGAGCACTATGCTGGCAACTTCCCCTTCTGGCTGGCACCGGTGCAAGCGATTGTGCTGCCAATTACAGATGCCCAGCACGGCGCAGCGGTAGAGCTGGCGCACCAACTGCAGGAGCAGGGCTACCGCGTGGAGGTGGATACGCGCTCGGAGCGTCTGCAGCGGAAGATCGCCGAAGCGGAGCACCGGAAGATCCCCTTCCTGCTGATTCTGGGACGGCGTGAAGTGGAGAGCGGGACCATTGCCGTGCGCCGTCATGGGCGTGGGGATCAGGGGAGCATGAGCCTGGAGGAGTTGCTGCGGCGGTTCGGGCAGCTCAACCGACCCGGAGCCTCCGATGAGTAGGGGAGTAGTGGCGCTCTCGGCGGCACTTCTCTATGCCGGGGTGATAGCCTGTGGACAGCCTTCGGGGCTGGAGCTCCGAATTGTCGCCCGCGGGTTGCAAGTGCCCTGGTCTGTCGTGTGGGCACCGGATGGATGGCTCTGGTGTACGGAGCGCCCAGGGCGGATTGTGCGCATCCATCCCGAAACGGGCGAACAGCGGCTCCTGCTGCGCTTGCCTGAGGTGCTCAGCGTGAGCGAGACCGGGCTCATGGGCTTGGCGCTGCATCCAGGCTTCCCCGATACACCTTGGGTGATGGTGGCGTACACGGTGCGAGGAGGCGGTGGCGGGATCGAACTCCAAATTGTGCGCTTCCGCTACGACCCAGACAAGGACACCCTGCGGGAACCGCAGGTCCTGCTGCAGGGAATCCCCGTGGGGCAGATCCATGCCGGATGCCGATTGCTTGCGTTGCCCGACCGGACTGTCTTGGTGACCGTGGGCGAGGGTGGAGTGCCGCAGCGTTCGCAGGACCTCCGTCACTTGGGTGGGAAGATCCTGCGGATTGGCTGGGAGGGCGAAATTCCAGGGGATAACCCGCTGCCGGGCAGCCCAATCTGGCTCTGGGGGGTGCGCAATCCGCAAGGGCTGGCACGGAGCAGCTCCGGCTTGCTCTACTTCTCCGAACATGGCGCCAGCACGGATGACGAGGTCAACCTCCTCGAGCGCGGACGCAACTACGGCTGGCCTGCTGTCGAGGGCTACTGCGATCGCCCGCAGGAGGAGCAGTTCTGCCGTGATTCCAATGTGCTCGAACCGCTGTATGCCTGGACTCCAACGGTGGCACCGTGCGGCTTGGCGTACTATCCGCCGACGGGTCCGCTGGAGGAGTTCCGCCACGCTCTACTCCTGGCAACACTCAAGGGCAGTACGCTGTTTTGCCTGCACTTAAGCGCGGACGGACGGAGCATTGTCAACGTTGTGCCGTACGCGCTCGGTGTGGGGCGGCTGCGCGATGTGTGCGTGACTCCGGAAGGGCGCGTCTTTGTGAGCACGAGCAATCGGGATGGTCGGGGCAGCCCGCGCGAGGGCGACGATAAGATTCTCGAGCTGGTGCGCACCCAAGGAGTGGGTGCTCAAGAGGAGCCGGCGTTTGGATGGCGTGCGGAGGCGGGAACGCTGCGGCTATGGGCGCCGTCGAAGGGGGTCTTCTGCCTCTTCGATCGGCGAGGTAGCTGCGTGGGCTGCCGCAGCGGGGTTTGGGAGACGGCATTTCCGGGATTGGCTCCCGGGGCATACGGCGTGCTCTTCTTGGGCAAGAGGGCAGTAAGCCGCTGGATTGTGGTGGAGTAGGGCGTAGCGCGTGCGGCTTTTCGTAATTTTGCACTTGCGCTCGATGGGCCCGTAGCTCAGTTGGGAGAGCGCGTGAATGGCATTCACGAGGTCAGGGGTTCAAATCCCCTCGGGTCCACATGCGGGGCCGTAGCTCAGCTGGTTAGAGCGCCTGCCTGTCACGCAGGAGGACGCGAGTTCGAGTCTCGTCGGCCCCGCTATCTTTTTGCCCTACGCTGCACGCATCTCCGGAGAGCATAGCCAATCACGCCGCGGGCGACAGCTGAGGTGCTGGAACCCTGCACCGCTCCTTCCAGGAGAGCTGAGACGGACTTACCGCACACCACCGGCGGGAGAGAGCTTGTGCACAAGGCGCCAGCTTGCCGGTAGCAGAAGCATTGCCAGAAAGAGCTTGAAGAGGTCGCCGAGGATGAAAGGGAACAACCCCAATGGCAAAACGGCGCTCCAGCCCACAAATAGCGCCAGCCAGGGCAGCCCAAAGGCGTAGATGAGCGCGTTGCCCAACAGGAGTGCCAGTGCCGTTGTCGGGAGCCTGCGGTCCCAGCCATGCTCGGCAAGCCAGCCCACCAACCATGCTGCGCCGAGAAAGCCGAAGAGGTAGCCACCCGTTGGTCCAAGCAGATGCGCAATACCTCCGCTTCCGAGCGCGAAGACGGGCATGCCAGCTGCTCCCATGCACAGGTAGAGCGCCACAGCGCTCGCGCCGCGACGCGCCCCCAGCACCGCTGCTTCCAGCAGTACGGCAAAGGTCTGTCCAGTGATGGGCACCGGTGTCCAGGGCAGCCGTAGCGATAGCTGCGCCATGAGGGCAATCAGAGCGCTGCCAGCGAGCGTGAGCACACCATCGTAGAGCAGCGCGTGAGAGCGGGAGGAGGGACGCCACACGTCCGCAAGGGTCCACGTGGGAGCGTGCATCTGTGCAACCCCGGATGTGGCACACAGGTGCAGAAGACGACTTCGCCCTCGTTCACGCGTCAGCTGGTGCGCGGTTGCCGGCACGGTAGAAGCGGATGTGCACGCGTTCGATAGTTGCCAAGCCCTCGGTGATGGCGCCATCCACAATAGGGAGGAATGCCTCGATGCGCTCGATGGTGTCCACGATTTCGATGACGATAGGCAGGTCCACCGAGAGCCGCTCCAGGCGGGCGGTGTGAATGCGGCTGTGCGCCCCAAATCCAGCGATGCCGCGCAGCACCGTTGCACCCGCCAGCCCAAACTGCTTTGCTTGCCGCAGAATCCATTCCCACAGGGGCATCCCCTCGTGCCGATCCTGTTCCCCGATGAAGATGCGCAACAGGTGCCCTTCGGCAGGCAGTACCATGGTCTATCCCCACAGCGTCTGAGACATGAGCCATCCCAGCCAGAAGGCGATGAAGCCGAGCGTGAGGTGGGTTGCCAGGTTCAGCCCCAGCAGGACCCATTCGCCAAGGCGCAGAAGGGCAAAGCTCTCGCCAACGAAGGTGGAGTAGGTGGTCATCGAGCCCAGGAAGCCGATGATCAGGAGAGAGCGCATGGAGGCATCGATAGCGCCGCGGAATTCGCCAATTCCGGTGGCGATGCCCAGGAGCAAGCTCCCCAACAGGTTGACCAGCAGTGTTGCCACCGGAAACCGTGGCGGGAAGGGGAAGAGGGCGTAGATGACGCCCATGAGACCGTAGCGTGCCAGAGCACCGAGAAATCCGCCAAGCCCGACCAGAAGGAGCTGTCGCATCGTCAATCAACGGCTGTATCGGTACTTCGCATCCGGCGGCAGGGGGGTCAGCAGCCGGTAGTCCTCAAAGCCGGTGTAGTCCACAAAGAGGAATTCGCGCTCGGCGTAGGTCCAGCGCTCGTACTGGCGCCCGTTGAGCGTAAACTGCTCACGGCGGAGCGGGGGTCCAAAGATGACGTAGACCATGCCGCGGTCGGTCTGCCAGCCTTCGGTGTAGCTTCGGAAGAGCCGGTCGGCTTGAGCAATGCGGTCGTAGTACTCCTCGAAGGCTTCGTTGCGCAGGGTGCCGGGGGTGGGATCGAGGGCAGCCCAGAACCCCTCGAAACGGCGGCGCCGCTCAGCAGCGGTGGGGGCGGAGGCGATCGAGTCGATCTGGGCTTGGGTAGCAACGTAGCGCAGTTGGCGGATGGCGCGCTCCAGGTCCTCCACCGTGCGCCCGAAGGCGCTCCAGCGGATGCGCAGACTCCGTTCGCTTTGCGCCAGCGGAAGCCCCGCCTGTTCCACAAGGATGCGTAGCCGGTAGGAGCCGGCGGTGATGTCGGCAGGAAGCTGCAGCGGCAGAAGCAGTAGAGTTCGGGGCATGGTCGGACGCAATGTCTGGCGCAGTAGCTCGTAGTGCTTCTGCTTGCCTTCGGAGAGAAGCAGTTCTGCCCGCAGCGTAAGCGAATCACTCACAGGTGAGCGAGAGGTGAGCTCTACGGCGGCAAAGAAGCGTTCGCCCAGTTGGGCAACATCGTCGGAGAAGAAGGGGGTGATGCGCGGGCGCTGTTCGTGCTCTTCCACCGAGCTTGCCAGCAGGATACTGCTCAAGGCAAGCAAAGGGCGTTGGTAGTCGGGGACCTCGTAGCGGCGGCTTGCACGGTATTCGCGTCCGCTGAACTCATCCCGCAGCAGCACCGTGATGGTGTAGCTCCCGGCGGGGAGGTGGTCGCTGCTTTGCAGGGCTTCGAAGGCTGCCGTTGCCCCTTGGGCGATGCTGTACGTCGGAGCATATGGGCGCCGGTTCCACACGTGCGAACGCAGGAGCTGTCCTGCGCTATCACGGATGGTGACGGAGAGCTGGTATTGAGCCTGGAAGGCTCCTCCCTCGGTGGCGCGGAAGGTGAGCGCTGCGTAGGGAACAACACTCCAGACGTCCACCCGTGCGTTGGAATCGGGCAGTTCGGCGGCAAAGCACAGCACATCAGTGAAGAAGCTCTCCTGTTGCGCTCCAAGGGGGATGGCGGCACACAAGGCGATGCTGATGACTTCAAGCAGGATTCGGCACTGTGACATTGGCGCTCCCGTAGAGTTCGTAGTCCTCGGCGTCCTCGATCTCTACCGTCACGAAGGTGCCGGGGGAAAGTGGTACAGGGGAGCGGACGTAGACTTCGCAGTCTACCTCCGGAGCATCGAATTCGGTGCGTCCGAGGTATTCCCCAGGGGCAAGCTCCTCGTCGATGAGGACGCGCTGCACGGTGCCGATCTTAGCGCTGTTGAGCTCGCGTGAGATGCTGCGCTGTAGCTCCATGAGCTCCCGATAGCGCTCCTGCTTGACCTCTTCCGGGATGGGGTCACCCAAGCTCCATGCCGCCGTGCCTTCCTCTGCCGAGTAGGTGAACACGCCGAGCCGTTCAAAGCGTGCCCACCGCACGAACTCGCACAGCTCGCGGAAGTCCTCCTCGGTCTCGTTAGGGTAGCCCACGATGAAAGTCGTGCGCAGTGCAATTCCGGGAACGCGCGAGCGGATGCGTTCGAGCAAGCGCTCGATGCTCTGCCGTGTCATGCCGCGCCGCATGGAGCGCAGCACCCGCGTGGAGACATGCTGCAATGGGATGTCCAGGTACTTGCACACCGTGGGGTGTTCGGCAATAACCTGCAGCAGCTCCTCCGGAAAGTCCGTCGGATAGGCGTACAAGAGGCGAACCCAGGCGATGCCAGGAAGGGATGCCAACCGGGAGACGAGCTCGGCGATTCGGCGGCGTCCGTAGAGGTCGATGCCGTAGGCAGTGGTGTCTTGGGCAATGAGGATGAGTTCGCGGACACCGCGGTGGACCAGGTCCTGTGCTTGCTGGAGGAGCTGCTCCATCGGGCGCGAGCGATGCCGTCCGCGGATGAGCGGGATGGCGCAGAAGGAACATCCGTGGTCGCAGCCCTCCGAGATCTTCAGGTACGCAAAGTGCGAAGGGGTGGAGAGCAGCCGTTCGCCGAGCAGCTCGTACCGGGCGTCTCCGAGGACGACTCGGGCGATAGGTTCGTAGGCTTCCGGACCGAAGAAGTAGTCAACCTCAGGGAACTCCTGGCGCAGCTCCTCGGCATAGCGTGCCGAAAGGCACCCCATGACGATGAGCCGGGAGAGAGAGCCGGCTTGCTTGCGTTCGAGGGCTTCCACAATTGCGCTGATACTCTCCAGCTTTGCAGGCTGGATAAAGCCGCAGGTGTTGAGAATGAGCACGGAGGCGTGTTCCGGAGCGGTCAGCTCAACGCCGTGCTGCTGTAGATAGGCTGCCAAGGTCTCGGAATCAACCGTGTTCTTGCTGCACCCCAGCGTCACGATGGCTACCCGGGGTGGATGCTCGGTGCGTGCTGCCATTGTGCTCGACCGTTGTCGTGGGGTGCGTGACGAGGCACTCAGGGGCGCTATTGTCTGAGCTGGTGCGGTGTACAAGCTGCGCAGGAACCGATATTTTTGCGCAGCGGTGTGTCACATTCCGGAAGTGTTCTATGGAGCGTGTTCTGGTTGTCGGTGCTGGCACGATGGGCAGCGGCATTGCGCACGTCTTTGCCCAGCACGGCTTTGAGGTGTTGCTCTACGACGTTGCTCCGGAGGTGCTCCAGCGCGCCCTGACAACAATTGAGCGCAATCTGCAGCGGCAGCAGCAGAAGGGCGTGCTCAGCGAAGTCGAAAAGCAGGCGGCTCTCCAGCGTATCCAGACCGGGACGGAGCTACACAGCTTTGCAGCACAGGCGGAGTTTGTGATCGAGGCGGCTCCGGAGAATGCCGCGCTCAAGCGGCAGCTCTTCTCTCAACTGGACCAGCTGTGCGCGCCCGAAGTGATTTTGGCAAGCAATACCTCCTCGATCTCCATCACCCTGCTGGCGGCAGCAACGCAACGTCCCGATCGGGTCATCGGTATGCATTTCTTCAACCCCGTGCCAGTGATGCAGCTGTGTGAGCTGGTGCGCGGACTTGCCACCAGCGACGAAACCTACCAAAAGGTCGAAGAGCTTGCCCGTCGGCTCGGCAAGACGCCGGTCTGCGTGCAGGATTCCCCGGGCTTTGTCTCCAATCGCATCCTCATGCCGATGATCAACGAGGCAATCTACTGCCTGATGGAGGGGGTGGCATCGGCACAGGATATCGATACAGTCATGCGCCTGGGGATGAACCATCCGATGGGACCGCTGGCGCTGGCGGATTTGATTGGGCTGGACGTGTGCCTGGCGATTCTGGAGGTACTGCACCGTGAGCTGGGCGATGACAAGTACCGCCCGTGCCCGCTGCTGCGCAAGATGGTGGCTGCCGGGTATTTGGGGCGGAAGACCGGACGTGGCTTTTACGATTACACCACCTGAGCCGGATGCAGCTACAGCGGCTGGTGGAGCTGCTTCTGCGCTTTCGGGATTACGTCGTGCTGCTGGCGCTGCTACTTGTAGCGCTGGCATTGATGCAGTTGCACTCGGCAGAGCGGCTGCAAGCGCTGCGCACCGTTGCCCTGGTGCTGACTGGGTTGGTGCGCCAGAGCCTGGCGTGGATTCCCAACCCCTTTGCCTTGCAACGCGAGAATGAGCTGCTGCACCGCATCAATGTCGAGCTGATGCAGGCGCTGATGCGGCAACAGGGGCTTGCTGCCGAGAACGAGCAGCTCCGCAGCCTCTTGCAACTGCCTGCCCGGCAGCCACTCCCGCTGCTCTTTGGAGAGCTCCTGGGCAGAACCGTTGGGCAGTTGCAAAGCTACGCAACGCTCAACCGTGGCAGTGCCGATGGAGTCCGACCGGGCATGCCAGTGGTGACGGCTGCCGGATTGGTCGGAACGGTCGAAGCCGTCAGTTCCCACTTTGCGTTGGTGCATCTGCTGCCGAGCCGAACGATGCGTGTTGCCGTGCAACTGCAGCACAGCGGTGCCGAAGGCATTCTCACCTGGGAGGGCAGAGAGCGGCGCTTCTTGCTGCGCTATGTACCGACGAGCGTATCGGTACAGGCGGGAGAGCCAGTGGTGACCTCCAATGCCAGCGATCGCTTCCCCGGGGGCATTCCCGTTGGAAGTGTCCACCGAGTGGAGCCGTTGCCCGATGGGCTGTTCTACCGAATCGAGGTCCAGGCTGCCGTGCCGTTTGAGTCGGTCCGCTACGTTGCCGTCGTCTTGCACCTTCCCAATCCCGAACGACGGCGCTTGGAGGGGCAACTTGCGCCCTGAGCCCGATGCCGCTGCTTGAGGAACTGGGGAAAGTGAGTGGGCGCTGGCTGCGTCCGCTTGCCTATGCGATTGCGGCGTTGCTCATCGCGCTGCTGCAGCTATTGCTGCTGCCGTGGATGGCAATCCTGGGGATTGTACCCGACCTCTTCCTGCTGCTGGTATTCTGGGTTGCCTTTCGGGAGGGGCGATTTGCGGGCACAATCGCAGGCTTTGCCATTGGACTGCTCCAGGATGTCTTCACCGCCGATGTGCTCGGACTGAACGCCTTTGCAAAGTCCATTGCAGGGTTCGTCGCAGGGATGTTCGCGCAGCCGGAGGATCCGCAGTGGATGGAAGCCGCGGACCCGCTGCGCCTGTTGGGATTTGTGCTTGTGGGAAGCGTGTTCCACAATGCCGTGTATTTTCTCATCGCCGTACACCCACTGGCGGCACCGCTGTGGGAATCCGTGCTCAAATACGGCGGGGTTGCAACGGGGTATACGACTGCAGTCGCAGCAGTTGGGCTACTGTTGTGGCGAGGGGTTCGTCGGCGGGTTATTTCCGAACGATAACGATCTCCACGCGCCGGTTCAGGCTGCGCCCGAACTCGGTGTCGTTGTCGGCAATTGGACGGGAGGCTCCGAAACCGGCAACCAGGACTTGGTTGGGAGCGACGCCACGCCGCAGCAGGTACCTGCGTACGCTTTCGGCGCGTTGGAGAGAAAGCTGGCGGTTGTACGCTACAGAGCCTCGGCTATCCGTGTGCCCTTCGACGCGGATGATTACCTCGGGGCGTTTGCGTAGGAAGCGCGCCAGTACCTCCAGTTCGGGGACAGAGTCGGGCAAGGCGGCGCTATTGGTTTCAAAGAGCAGGTGCTCCAGGATGAACTTGCGTCCAATCTCCACGATGGGGATGACTTGGCGGACAAGCTGGCGGCGCTGCCGGTCCAGAATCGCTACGCGGATGGAGTCCGGTGGGATATCCTCGCCGGTGCGGTAGGTGAGCACCCAGAAGTTGGTCAGCTCAGCAGCGTAGCTTTCCAGAATTTGCGAGAAGGGCAGTTGGATGTCGTAGACGGCTCCTCGGGTTGCCGAGGTGATGCGGGCATATTCGCGCAGCTCCGGGCGTGTGATGCAGAAGACACGTACCTGGCGTTCGCGCAAGTAGGCGATGATGCTCTCGGTGGTGAACTCCGTCCGTCCATGCCCGCGCTCACCCTTCTGGTGGTAGGGCGCGTCGGTGATGAGCAGCACGATACGGTTCGCTGCCGGGCGGAAGGGCATGCGGGCAGCCTCGGCGAGGGCTTCCAAGGCGTTCTCCTTCTCATCCATTCCGCCGCTTGCCCAGATTTTGGAGACCCACTCCAAGAACTGCCGAACGTCTTCGGTGGGTGGCTCTACGCGTTCGATAACATCGGAGAAGAGCACCAAGCCGAGCCGGTAGTCAATCCCTCGCAGGGTGAGGGAGCGAACGAAGCGCTCCACATTGTCGCGCACGCCGTTGATGTATGCTTGCATCGTGCCGGTCACGTCGATGGCGAAGATGAAGTCAATGGGAATCCGGTTGCGTGGGGAAAGGCGATGGGTTGCGATGACGGGATAGGCGCGCTCGCCCTCCAGGATGGTAAACTCTTCGGGCAGCAGCGTATCAGGCTCCTCGCCGACGACTTCCACGATGAGCTGGATGTCCGGGAAGCGGGTGATGTCCACATTGTGCAATCGGAGCTCGAGATTGGGGCGAAGCGAGCGAATGCGAGCGCTTTCCAGCAGCCGCTGCTGCAACTGCCCCGTATCCAGCTGAGCCCAAAGAGTAGCAACGGCTGCAAGCCCGATGCCCCAGCGCATCTGTTGGCACTGTATATCACGAATGCGCGTTCGGTCGGCTCAGATCGTGATCCGCAGCAAGGGCGAGAGCACGAAGAAGTGTCGGGTTTCAAATGGGCGCAGTGGACGCAATGGAGTGGAGTACTTTCCCTCCAGGTATAGCCAGCGTCCTACGATGGGCAGGTAGGCACGTCCAAAGAGAAGCTGGTTGGAGTACTGCAACACAACTCCGAAGGGGAAGCTGCTCTGGTTGCGGTACTCCAGTCTCAGGAGGAGCCAGTCGCCCAGCTCGCGTGGCTTGTAGAGCTGCAAGCCCTCGATGTCGGTCGTGCTCAGAAAGCTCGTCTGCCGGTCGGCGCTGTAGAGGATAGCGGCTTCGCGTACCTCGGAGTAGCACAGCCCAATATCGAAGCGGAAGAAGTGGATGGGGCGCTCCCGCGAGAGCCACCAGTTGTAAAAGAGCGTCCATTGCCCACTGCTGCGCAGAAGCGGCACCAGCCGCTCTGGGTCTACGATGAGCTCAGGCTGGGTCGGGCGGATATCCCGCTCCGTCCCGATCGGCACGGTGGCGTAGGTCTTGAGGTTGACCGAAGTTGTTGGGGAGATGCTCTGCAACGGCAGTTCGACCGTCAGAGCAGTGCCGGCTTGCGGGTGGAAGGGGAAGTAGAAGTCCGCTCCGGCAGAGAGGTATCCCCCGTAGCCGATGTTGAGCTTGCGCGGTGCAAGGATACCACCGAGGAACTTCTCATCCAAGCCGCCGGTGAGCCGGTAGCCCACGCCCAGCCGTGCATCCAGAAGATGCGGGATTGCCCGTCGGGTGGACTCATCCGTGTTCTCGATGAGCGGGCGTTGCAGGATGACGCGCCCGATGCCAGCGGACCAGAAGTGGTATCCCAGGGCGTCCGAGCCTACGGAAGCCCGCAGCCAGAATCCGGTGCGTCCAAGCTTGAGGGTTTGCTCAAACAGGGACACCGTAACGGCTTGCCCGACATGGGTCGGCATCGTAAAGTTGACAATTGCCTCAGCCTGCGCTGGCGTAGGAGGCGTGCTGGGGGGGATCTCTTCGTAGCAGTACGGACGGCGTGGGTCGGCAAGCAGGCTTGCCAGCTTGCGCATGTTGGCTTCGATCTCGGAGGCGACCATCTTTGCCGAGCCGCATTCGATGAGCAGCAGCTCATACTCCTCGCCCGCTCTCCGGGTGGGTGCAGCGGTGAGGACGATGTTCTGCATATCGAGCTGCATCTCGGGGTAGCCCAGGAGGACAAAGGTTTGGTGCACCTGGATCATCAGGTTCGGCTCGCAGAGCCGCCAGCGCGGGAAGTAGCGCAGGATGTTCGGGTCTATAGTCTTGAGCGCTACCAGCACCTCCTCCGGATTTGGAGCGGGGGTTTGGGATTGCGGCTGCGCCCCCAGCGGAGCGCCCAGCATACCCGTGAGCAGGAGAACCGAAAAGCTGCGCCAGCTCATGGCATGCCCACCTTAGAAGTTCAACAGCAAGCGCACAGAGGGCAGGAAGAGCGTGCTGCGCTCCCACAGGCGTGGGTCGCGCAGGAGCGTTGCGAAGACCTTCCCATCGAAGCGGACGGCAAGGGAGGAGGAGATAGGGATCTGCAGCCACAGCGTTCCCAACACGGTGTCGTCGAAGTACTGTACGGCAAACCCATACGGGGTACTGATGCCGGTTGCCATGTACTCGATGCCGCCGCTGATGCCCCCGATGGTCTGCGTCTCCTTGCGCACGAAGCGGCGTTGGAGCTCGCGGTCCTCCGTTGTATCCACGCGCTCGCCCCACGTCTCGGCGCCGTAGAGCGTGCCGCCCAACTGGAAGCGGAAGAAGTAGTTCTTGTCCACAGCGATGGCAAAGGAGTAATGCATCTGCGCATGGTAGCGGATGAGGAAGTCCGTGTACTGGCGGAGCGCCTCATTCCAGACCTGACGGTCGGAGCGGCGAGCATCCCCGAAGACGTAGGATGCAGAGGCACGGAAGACACCACCTTCTTGAATCAGCTTGACGGGGAAGTCCACACTCCCGTAGATACCCCAGCCGGCAGAGGTCAGGCGTGGGGAAGCACCCACGGCGGAGTTGAGCTGCTTCCAGCCGGAGGTGGGGAGCACAACACCGAGCCGTGCGCTGCTCCACAGCGCGCTCAACGTGAGCCGCTGCGACCACACGGAGGGGTAGTTGAGCTCCTCCAGTCCGTACCGCAGTTCCAGTCCCAGCCGCGGGAGCTGACGGTTGTAGATGGGACCTTCCTCCTCGCTTTCGATTGCCTCCTCCGCCACTGGGCGCTCATAGCGGCGGTAGCGCACAAGGTCCGGGAAGCTCACAATCAGCTCGTTGGGATGGCGGTAGTCCAGCGGCTGACCATCGGAGATGCGGATGTAGAGGGAGACGTCATCCTCCGCAATGGGCTCGGCGTTGCCAAAAGTGGGCGGGGCAAAGTAGGTATCCTCATCCCCGATGCCCTGCGCCTCGAGCGTGACGTTCTCTACCGCGCCCTGCACGACGGCGTTTGCCAGGTAGTCGTAGAGCGTTGCAGAGGGTGAGCCTATCGGAGCAGCAATGCGGCGCAGTTCTGTGTAGAGCAGGATATCCACGTCCTGCACAGCGCGCAAATCACGGGCAATCGTGCGCGAGCGGTCGCGCGTTTTGATGAGCGCAATGATGCTGAAGGGCTCCCCAGGACGGTAGCGTGTTGTGACGACGAACGCGTTTTTGAAGGCGTTGCAGTTGTTCTGCATGACCTGGACGGCGTACTTGATTGCTTCGATGGTCTCGGCGCGCTGGACCAGGCTTGCCGGGACGCCGTCCTCTTCGCGCAGTTTGCGCAGCACCTCCTGGACATCGGCAGCACAGCCCTCCAGCGTGACCCGGTCCTGGATCTGCTGGAACAGCGCTGGATTTTGCGCCTGGAGCTGCCCGACTACATCCGGAGCTTTCGGCATGGGGTTGAGCAGCTCCTGCACGTCGGCAAAGACCTGCCCATCCAGCCGGAAGATAGAGATGTTGCCGTAGCGGTAGTTTTTGAATTTCCGCAGGATTGCTCGCAGCTCCGCTTCCTGGGCATGTAGGAGCGGAGAGCTGCCCCACAGCGCAAGCACTGCAAGAAGGAGCCGAAGAGCCCGTGAGCGCATTTGTAGCCCCATGCGCAGGTCAGACATCAGTACGAGATTGGGATGTTGTTGAGCACGCCTTTGGCTTCACGCGATTCCGCACCATTGATCGGGTTGCGCATCTTCGCCGTAATAAGCAGTGAGACGGTGCCGTCGAGGCGCCCGCGACGGACCGGCGTTGGACCATCCAGACGCACGACAATCTCGTACTCCTCAGCACCCACACGCCGGATCGAGGCGGTCGGTTTGTAGTTGGGGATATCGGCGCGGGTAATTTGCACGCGCACATCGCGGACATCTTCAGGAGAACCGGCTTTTCCTACGTCCACAAACGCTGGACGGATGCGGATTTGTGTGATGAGGAGCTCAGGGTTACGCGGATCGATGGTCGGATCGATCTTCGCATCCGTTGTCGCAATCAGCGGCGGGCGTTGCTGTGGCGTTCCTTGCCCTTCGTACAGCGTGACCGTCTCGCCCGTATAGGGATTGCGCCAGGTGACGCGCACCCGCACCGCGGTTGCCGATGCGGGGATATCCCGCCCGGCTTGCAGCCCCGGGGCGATAGGCTCCTGATCGCCACTGCCGACGAGGATTGCCGTTTGGAACTGGGATGCAGGGATCTTACCTTCGGAGGAGGGTTCAGCAGTGACCTCAAAGCGGTAGCCGTAGTAGATGTAGCCCAGTTGCGCATCAATATCGGCAGCGTTGTTGAGCCGCGTGGGGAAGACCACCAACCGAGCCGATTCGGTTGTCTGTTTGCGTGCGATGTTGGCATGTGTAATCGTGACTGTGTACTGCCCAGCGGGCACGGGCTCGGAGATTTGGATTTCGAACTTGTTCGTGGTTGCACCAACGGTGCCCGCGCCGGCGACTTGCTCCGGTCCTAAATCCACGACTCGGAAGGGAAGCGGAGGCTGAATTGTGACCGTTGGACGAGGTCCATTCGGCACGATCGGTCCGGCACTGAAGGGGATGACTGTGCGCTGGGCTTTGTCAAAGGAGTAGAACTCCGATTGTGCCAGAAAGACCTTCGGGTCTGCCGGTGGGGGAACGGCAGGCTTAACCACGCGGATATCGATGGCGATGCTGGAGCGGTTCTGTTCAAAGCCAGCAGATTGCCCTGGCGCCAGCAGACGGGCAAGGTAGCCGTAGAGCTCGAGCTTCCCCACGATTTCCTGCGCCCGTGTGGGGAACTCCTTGCGAACGTATTCGATGGATTGCTGCAAACGCTGCAGGAATTCCTCCCCATCGAGCTGTCCGGCAATCAGATCGTCTGCCGGCGGGGGATTGTAGGCGTCCAGCTCGCGCTCCAGCTCGCGCTTGACCAGCAGGAGATCTTTGACCTTGATTTGCACTGTGCCGATGTTGACGGTCTCTTCGCCGGAGAGCTCAAAGGGCTTATCGCCCTGGATGCCGAGGATGCGGTTGGTGCGGGAGGCAAAGCGCAGTTTGTACCATCCGGGCTGCGGTGGCGGCTGGAAGCGTGCTGCGAAGATGCGCTTCTTGATCCGCCCTCCGTTCTGCTGGGCGCGCTCCAGTGTGCGTTCATGGTCGTACCAGTAGATGCTGTCCCGTGTGGCAGCATCGGGTGGGGCAAAGCGGCGTAGGTCACCAATGTCGATGGTGAAGGGTTTGTAGATGGGGGTTCGATAATCGCGCGTTGCAGCCAGGTCCAGCTCCAGGCGGCGCATTGCAACCAGGCGCCAGGGGGCGCCTTCGACCTCGGGTCCGATGGCTTGCCCTTCGGTGAAGCGCTCCCACGGAAGGCGCCGAAGCGTGTCATCGGAGGGGAAGGGTGGAGGATCGGGGCTGGGACTGGGGTGGTAGAAGATTTGGTAGTCCAGCTCCTGGACGTTTGCCAGCCGAATGAGCGTTGCAAGACGCCGTTCGGCTTCCGCAGGCTCTAACCCCTCCAGAGTGGCGATGTCGCTGACATCAGTCACACCAACCTCGACCTCGTAATAGCGATCCTGGCGAATCTGCGGACCCCCAGCGGTTTGCATGTAGGCTTCGGTCAGCGTGATCTCGTCCTTCGGGCGTGTGCTAATCCCTTCGGTTCCGGCGCCGACCTGCAATTGCGAGAGGATACTCTGGACGATGCGCATGGACTCCTTCTGCTTCTTGAGCAGATGTTCCTCCGCATCGTCGCGTTCGACGATGATGAGCAGCAGCTCCAGCACGACCGCCAGGTAGAGCACGAAGTAGACCTTTCCAGGACCGCCACCACGAGCCATCAGCGCACCTTGAGGTTACCTCGGCAACATAACTTATCGGTTGGGTGCAGCCGACTGTGAAGGGCTGGAAGCCTGCTTGGCAGTCTGTCGGCAGCACTGCTTTTCTGCTGCATCCGCTTTAGCGTGGGAATCCTCCGCTTCCTCGCTGCAGCACCCCTCCTCTTCCTCTTCGCAGTGGCTTGCGCTGTGTTGGGCAGAGGCAGCAGTTGCCGACTCCGAGTGCTCTGCCGCGCAGCAGGACTTGGTGGCGTGCGAGGCTTTCTCAGCGGATTTGCTCCCGCAGCCATCGCCGTGGGCTGCGGATGCGGCGTAGAGCAGTGTGAAGAGAGCCGTCACAATCCCAACCAGCAGTGTACGCATGGAACTTCTGCGAGCTATGGAACAGACTGAACGCCCCGTAGGACGCCGTGACATACAAAAATAGTGCATTCACCCCGTGTGGGCGTTATGCTTGCCAGATGAAGGCATGGTCATCCCGGATTGGGCGTCCCCGCGTGCTGAGCGCCTCCTCCAGATAGGGTGGCAATGCAAACATTGCCGGATGCAGCGTGGGGGAGTAGTAGCGGCAGTGCAGCTTGCGTTCACCGAGGCGCTGCTGGAGCGCCACCGGGGAGAGCATCGCCGGATCGTGTGCGTTGGAGGCAATGGCGAACGCCCACGGCAACTGGAAGGAGTACACAAATGCCCAGTACACGCGGACGTTCCGGAAGACCTGGCGCAGCGTATGGCACAAGCTGGCAGCAAAATCCGGGTAGACCGGATCAGCGCTTCCGGCTTGCGCAACGAAGATCCCCTCAGGGGACATCCGCTGTGCCAGCGTCTGGTAGAACTCCACCGTGAACAGCAGCACTGATGGTCCTCCTTCGATGGGTTCAGTGAGGTCAGAGACGACCACGTCGTAGATAGGCTCGGCGGGGAGAGATTCTACAAACGCGCGGGCATCTTGGTAGTAGAGGCGCGATTGCGGAGCCTCAAAGCTCCCCTGGTGCCATTCCGGGAGTAGTTGGCGGCACAGCTCGACCAGTTGCCCGTCAATGTCCACCATTGTGGCTTCCTCGACGGAGGGGTGGCGCAGGACCTCCCGGAGCGTAGCGCCTTCGCCGCCGCCCAAGATGAGCACCCGCCGGGGGTTGGGATGGGTCATCATGGCAACGTGGACCAACGCCTCGTGGTAGATGAATTCGTCCACCTGCGCCGATTGGATGCGCCCGTCCAGGAAGAGCGCTTTCCCCAGTGCGGGGGCGCGTACGATTTCGACCCGCTGGTACTCGGTGGTGCCGCTGTAGAGCACCTCCTCGACTCGATAGTGGAACTCCAGGTCTGCCGTGTGTTGGTCAATAATCCACAGTCCGCTGCTCATTTTGGCTCAGGAGCATCCGCTGGTTGTGCCACAATCCTCACAGACAGCGCAGCTTCCGCTCTGGCGCATGCGCATGGAGCCGCACACGGGGCAGGACTCTCCGGTGTAACCGCGCGACTTCGCCTCCGCAACTCGGCGGGCATAAGCGCCGTTGAGCTCTGTTCCGTTTGCCGAAACCAGCTCCACTTCGGGTTCGGAATCCTCTGAGTGCGCTTCGCCCCATTGGGTGATTCGCGTGGGTTGCGGCGGCGGAGTGCTCGGCGGAGCTGCCGGCAAGGAGGTCGATGTCCCCGTCGGTGGAGTGCTCTCCGCCGGAGGTGCCGATGGCGCAGTGTGTGGCGGGACCTCGTCAACGGCTTTGACGTGGACGAAATCGGTCCGCCCCAGGTAGTCGTACGCCAGCGAGCGGAAGACGTAGTCCAGCACCGAGGTGGCGTACTTGATTGCCTCGTGCCCCTCGACCGGACCGGAGGGCTCAAAGCGGGTGAAGGTGAAGGTGTCCACCAGCTCCTCCAGGGGGATGCCGTACTGGAGCGCCTTCGATGCCAGCACGGCAAAGCAGTTGAGCAAGCCCTTGAAGGAAGCACCCTCCTTGTACATGTCGATGAAGATTTCGCCCAGCGTGCCGTCCTCGTATTCGCCGGTGCGCAAGTAGACCTTGTGTCCGCCCACGTAGGCTTCGCGCACAAAGCCGTGCCGCTTCTTGGGGAGCCGGCGCCGCTGCGGACGCTGGTAGACGATGCGTTCGACGATGCGCTCCTGGAGTTGCTGAGGACCTTTGGTCTCGTCGAGCGTCTCCTCGTCGCCGAGCATGACGACCTCGTCTTCGAGCTCTTCCGAGCGTGTGCTCAGTGGCTGCGAGAGCTTGGAGCCATCGCGGTAGAGGGCGATAGCTTTCAAGCCCATGCGCCATGCCTGCAGGTAGACTTGGGCAACATCGTTGACGGTGGCTTCAGCAGGCATGTTGACCGTTTTGGAGATGGCGCCGGAGATAAACGGCTGCACAGCAGCCATCATGCGCACGTGCGCCATGTAGTCGATGAAGCGTGTGCCGCGCTTGCCGCACTTGTTGGCGCAATCGAAGACGGGCAGGTGCTCCGGACGCAGATGCGGGGCGCCTTCGACGGTCATCGTCCCGCAGACGTATTCGTTGGCAGTCTGGATCTCCTCCTCGCTGAACCCCAAGGCGCGCAAGAGGTCAAATCCCGGGTCCTCCAACTGCTCGCGGGTGAAGCCCAGCCGCAGGCAGAACTCCTCCCCCAGGACCCAGCGTGTGAAGACAAAGCGCAGGTCGAACGCGTTGGGCAGCAGGGATTCGATGAGCGCCAGCTCGCGCTCGGTAAATCCTTTGTGGCGCAGTTGCTCGTGCGAGATTGTGGGGCAGCCCACCAGGGTGCCGTGTCCGACGCAGTAGGCAACGATGTCGCGGATCTGCTCTTCGCTGTAGCCCAGGCGGCGGAGCGCTTTGGGAACGGATTGGTTGACGATTTTGAGATAGCCACCGCCGGCGAGCTTTTTGAACTTGACCAAGGCAAAATCGGGCTCAATGCCGGTGGTGTCGCAGTCCATGAGCAACCCGATGGTGCCGGTGGGGGCGATGACGGTCACCTGAGCATTCCGGTAGCCGTAGCGCTCGCCCAGTTCGAGCGCTCGGTCCCAGGCGCGCCGAGCTGCCTGCAGGAGCTCTTCGGGGCAGTACCGTGGGTCAATGCCCATCGGCGTGATGCTCAAGCCTTCGTACTCCTGCGGCGGGGCATTGTAGGCGGCGCGGCGATGGTTGCGGATGACGCGCAGCATGGGCTCGCGGTTCTTTTCGAAGGCGGGGAAGGGACCCAGCTCGGCTGCCATCTCCGCGCTCGTTGCGTAGGCTTCGCCGGTCATGATGGCGGTGATGGCGCCGGCGATTGCCCGTGCCTCAGGAGAATCGTACGGGACACCGCTGACCATGAGCAGCGCGCCCAGGTTCGCATAGCCCAGCCCGAGAGTGCGGAATTCATAGCTGCGGCGGGCAATCTCCTTGGAGGGGAACTGCGCCATGAGCACCGAGATCTCCAGCACGATGGTCCACAGCCGCACGGCATGGCGGAAATCCTCGATGCGGAAGCACCCAGTCTCCTCATCGTAGAACTTCAGCAGGTTGAGGCTGGCCAGGTTGCAGGCTGTGTCGTCCAGGAACATGTACTCCGAACAGGGGTTGGAGGCGTTGATGCGCCCGGAGTTCGGGCAGGTGTGCCATTCGTTGATGGTGGTATCGAACTGCAGCCCAGGATCGGCACACTTCCAGGCTGCCAGGGCGATCTTGTGCCAGAGGTCGCGGGCGCGGACGGTGCGGCATACGCGCCCGTCGGTGCGCCAGCGCAGGTCCCATGTCCCGTCGTTGAGCACTGCTTGCATGAACTCGTTCGTGACGCGGACGGAGTTGTTGGAGTTCTGCCCGCTGACGGTCGAGTAGGCTTCACCTTCGTAGTCAGTGGTGAAGATCGGGAAGTCCAGCTTCGTGTACCCTTGCTCGACCAGCGCCAGCGTGCGCAGGATATACGCCGTGGGGATGCCTCGGTGAAGCGCTCGGCGGATGAGCGTCCGCAGTTGGGGATTGCGCTGCCAGTCGGTCCCGCGCGCAACGGCTTCGTCCATGATTGCCTGCAGGAAAGTCGCGCAGATGCGCGAACCGCTCACCAACGCGGCAACCTTCTCCTCTTCGCGCGCCTTCCATTCGATGAACTCCTCGATGTCGGGATGGTCAATATCGACGATAACCATCTTAGCGGCGCGCCGGGTGGTGCCACCGGATTTGATGGCGGCAGCGGCGCGGTCGAAGATCTTCAAAAAGCTCATCAGCCCCGAGGAGACTCCTCCGCCGGAGAGCGGTTCTCCGGCGGCGCGCAGCGGAGAGAAGTTCGTGCCCGTGCCGGAGCCGTATTTGAAGATGCGCGCCTCGCGGGTGAGTAGGTCGAAGATGCCGCCTTCGTTGACCAGGTCGTCCTGGATGGACTGGATGAAGCAGGCATGGGGCTGCGGGCGAGTATAGGCGTCCTTAGAGCGCTGCAGCCGCCCCGTTGTAGGGTCTACATACCAGTGCCCTTGGGGTTTGCCGGTGATGCCGTAGGCGTAGGCAAGCCCAGTGTTGAACCATTGCGGGGAGTTCGGCGCCGCCATCTGCGCCAGAATCATGTACACGAGCTCGTCGTAGAAGGCTTGCGCGTCTTCGGGGGTGTCAAAGTAGCCGTGCGTCTCCCCCCAGTGGCGCCAACAGCCGACCAAGCGGTGCACGACTTGTTTGACCGAGCGTTCCGGACCCAGCACGGGCTTCCCCTCAGCATCCAGTACGGGATTGCCCTGCTCATCGTACTGCGGCACCCCGGCTTTGCGGAAGTACTTCTGCGCCAGGATGTCGGTGGCAATCTGCGACCAATGCGTGGGTACCTCGATGTTGTGCATCTCGAAGACGATCGTGCCGTCGGGGTTGCGCAGCACCGAGGAACGCCGCTCGTAGGTGAAGTAGTCGTACGGGCTTGTGCCGGCTTCGGTAAAGCGTCGGGGGATTCGCATGGCAGGACTGCAGGGTTACTGTGACACACACCCACCCACAACGGGTGCTCTCAGCGCGGGGGCAAATTTAGGGGAATCCACCCGCCTCCAACTGCAGGGCTGGCAGGAGAATCCAGAGCCGTTGCCGTATCTTCTGTGCCACCTCCGTGCCTATGGCTGGGCGAGCTTCTCCTGGACAGACCGCACCGCTGCCTCCAACGATGGGGTGCGGTCGGAGCGCATCTCGACTTTGAGCAGCAGGCTGATGCGCTGTACCCCCTGGGGTTGAAGGCGCGCAAAGCACTCCTGTAGAGCTGAGCAGAGCTGCTCCCATTCGCCCTCGACCTCGGTCCCGTGCGCATGCACCTGGCATTGGAGTCCCGCCTGCTGCAATACCTGCACACAGGTGGCAATGTAATGCGACAGCGACAGCCCCGTTCCAATGGGGATTACGCTCACCAGTGCGGTGACCTTCATGGTTGTGCGCAGAGGCTGAGGAACACACGGCAAAGTACGCACTCTGCGGCAAACAGGCGGCAGGGTTCAGCGTGTGGGGAAGATGTCCACCGGTTCTCGGCGCCAGGGCAAGCGGCGCAGTTGAACAATGCGCCAGGTGCGTTCGCGTTCGACCAGGAGCAGTTCAAGCGTGTTGAGGTAATCCAGCTCCAGCAGGACGCGGAAGCGGTCGGGAGCAAGCGAGTCCTGGCGCAGCATTGTCAGAGGCGCTCCACCCACGATGGCGGTGAGCCGTTCCAGCGCTGGCTGCCATTCGTAGCGTTCGCCCGAGCGCAGCGGGGAGCCATCCGGATGTGCCAGCAGAAAGAGTGCATCGGCGAAGCGGGCGCTATCGAGGGCGTACTTGAAGAGCAGGGCGCTCCCGATAGGGGTTGCCGGAGTGAGCTTCTGCGGAGCAGAAGGCACGCTCGCCAGGCGGCATCCCTCGGCGCTGCCCACAAGCCAGAGCAGTGCCCACAGGTGGCGCAACCTCATAGTTGCAAGAAGCGCAGCGTGACCTCCAGGGCTTCCACTACTGCGGGCGAGGGCAGCCGCATGGGATGGTCTACCCCGAAGGTGTGCCCGGTGTGCTGGAGAACATGGAGCTGGACCAAGCCCGCTGGGGCTGCGTTGAGAAACTCCTGCACCTGGCGCAGTGGCACGGTGATGTCGTGGGCGCCGTGGACGACCAGCGTTGGGCAGCGCAGCTCGCGGAGAGCACGGCGCAGGTCGTACCGCTCGGCGTTGGCTTGCAGGTCCTCCAGATAGCCCACATCCATGCGCAGGATTTGGCTGGTGCGCGTGTGCGAGATCTCCAGCGAACCACGCTGGCGCCAGCGCTTCTTCTGGCGCTCGGTGTAGTGGTCGAAAGTCGTCACCGGCGACCACAGCACCAGGCGATCAATCGAGCCGAACTCGCGTGCGCTCAGCAGCGCCACACCGGCACCGCGCGAGTAGCCCAACAGGAAGATGCGGCGGTCCTTCTCCCAGCGCTTCCACCAGCTCTCAGGAGCTTGGAGCTGCCGCTGCTGGAATGCCCGCAGCAGCAGCAACGTATCGGCAAGCTCCTGCCCGATAGTATTGCGGGCGAACAGCTCCGGGCGCTCCACCCGGTCTGAGCCTTCGATGTAGCCGCTCAGCGAGAAGTTGAAAGTCACCACGCATGCACCGCGCTGCGCCAGCTCGTGCGCGACAAAGGGGAAGAAGCCCCAGTCCTTGAAGCCGATGAAGCCGTGCAGCATCACAATGAGCGGACCCTTGCCCCGCTCGGGAATCCAGTACAGGTCGCCGATGATGCGTTCACCGGAGGAGCTCTTGAGCCAGAAGCGTTCGATGAAGACTCCTGGGGAGGGCATCCGATGCTGCTCCGCAACCTATGGGTGCTCAAAGCGCACGGTAAAGCGCTGCCGGGTGCCGTTGCGCAGCACCTCTACCGTGGCAGTTTCGCCCGGGGAATAGGACTGGAGGGCTTGCATGAGGTCGTAGATGCTGGAGATGCGCATGGAACCGATTTGCACGATGATGTCCTCGGCTTGCAGACCGGCTTTCTCCGCCGGGCTCCCCTCCAGAACGCCTTGGATGCGGAGCCCTTCGGGGGAATCGGTGTAATCGGGGATGATGCCCAGCCGGACGGTGCGGCGCCCCTCGCCACCGGTAGGGAAGCGCGCTTGGGTGCGACGGAAATCCGGACGCTGTGCCTCTGCCGCAACGGTGCGGATGAGCGCTTCGACGAAATCTGCAAGCGTTGCCATCCCGCTGTAGTTGAGCTTCTCCCATGTGTCTTCGGGACGATGGTAGTCGCTGTGCAGCCCGGTGAAGAAGAAGAGCACTGGCAGACCGCGTGCATGGAAGGGGGTGTGGTCACTGGGACCGAAGCCGCTCTCCCCCAGGCGGAGGGTAAGTCCGAACAGCGATGCCAGAGAGTCTAACAGCGAGCGCCAGCGGGAGGAGCTTCCAACGCCTTCGACCGTGAGGGTTTGGTTGCGCAGCCGCCCGACCATGTCAAAATTGAACATCGCCACGGCGCTATCCAGCGGCACAAGCGGATTGCGGACGTAGAAGCTCGAGCCCACCACACCGCGTTCCTCTGCGTTGAAGGCGATGAAGAGGAGCGAGCGGGGGGTCGGCGCACGGGCAAAGCGCTCCACTAACTCCAGCAGCAGTGCTGTTCCCGAGGCGTTGTCATCGGCACCAGGGTGAATCGCTGGTTCGGAGCGGCGTGCCAAGGAGCCGAATTCGCCCCAGCCCAGGTGGTCGAAATGGGCGCCGATGATGAGGTGTTCGTGCGCCTGCTGCGGAGAGCTCCCGGGCAGAAAGCCGATAACGTTGGGAACCAATGTCTCGATGCGCTGCAAGTGGACGCGAATCTCCCCCTGCACCAACTCCAGGACAAAGCTCTGCGGCGAGAGCGTGCGCAGAATCTCCAGCTCGCGCGTATAGAGCGAGCGCTCGCGTGGGAAGAGCTTGGCAACCTCTACGCGTTGGGCGTGAATGACAGGAATGCCCGCCGGAGAGCGCATCCCCTCCGGCGATAGCGGCAGGAGTACGTTGGAGGAATCCCCTTGCGGGTCAACCAAGATGACGCCGACGGCGCCACGCGCTTCGGCAGTGGAGACCTTGTAGCGCAGCGAGGCGTAGCGAGGTTCGACGCTCCGCTGTTCCTGGAGTTTTTCCCGCACCAGTCGGGAACGTAGGCGCTCATCCCAGGGGGTCCCGCGTAGGATGACGACAATCTTGCCGCGCACGTCGATGCCGGCGTAGTCATCGTAGTTGCGCTCCGGAGCGCTGATGCCGAAGCCCACAAACGCAAGCGTCCCTTGAGCACTGCCTTCAGCGCCGAAGGAGAGGGGAACGAAGTCCTTTCCCGGGGTCCAGCGGACGGGGTAGCTACGCCAGAGTTCGCGGGGTAGGTCCACGCGTTCGCGTGTGACCTGGAATTCCGCGCGCGTGCCCTCGCCAATCCGGAGCTCAGTCACAAGTGGGAAGGGTTGGAGATAGCCCGGTGTGAGCTCCCGCAGCCCATTGCGGCGGAAGTGTTCGGCGATGTATGCAGCGGCTTTGCGATTGCCTTCGCTGCCGGCGGCGCGCCCCTCCAGTTCCGGGGAAGCCAGGTAGCGCACATGTGCCTGCAAGCGGAGAGCGGTTGGCGAGAGCGTGTCGGCAAGAAGGGGATACTGGAGGGCTATTCCCAGCGCGCACAACCGCAGCCAAAAGTGATAGCTTTGCATCCGCACGGCAGGTGCAGTTTTATTGCGCAAAATTACAGCCTTTCGGCAAGCAGTGGGGAGAGTGCGGTGCAACGCGAGCACAGACGGCTCCTGTGGGGATTGGCAACCGAGACGCTCATCTACGGGGTGAGCACTGCGTTGGCGCGCGTGGTGAACTTTCTGCTGACGCCGCTGCAGACCAATGTGCTTGCGCCGGCGGAGTTCGGAGAGGTGAGCTACCTCTACGCGCTGCTGGCGTTTGTGAACATTGCGCTGAGCCTGGGGTTTGAATCGGCGTACCTGCGCTTTGCAGCAGAAGCATCGGAGGCTCAACAGGCGCGTGTCTTCACGCACGCATGGGGGGCGATGCTGCTCAATGCGTTGCTCTGGGGTGTGGTGGGGTGGACTGCGGCACCGCAGTTGGCGGGACTCTTGGGACTTGCTGCGCTCGGGAGCGAGGGTGTGCGCCTGGCGGTGCTCATTGCGGTGTGCGATGCGGTGGCGCTGATCCCGCTGGCACGGCTGCGGCTGCAGCGCCGGGCAGCACATTTTGCAGGAATCCGCCTGGTGCACGTGCTGCTGGTGGCGCTGGGGAATGTGCTCTTTCTGCTGCTGTGGCGCTGGGGAGCACATGGGGTGCTCTGGGCAGGACTGGTGGCGTCGGCAACCGTTGCCGTGGTGGCGCTCCCGCTCGCAAGGGGCTTGGTGCGCTGTGAGTACTCTGCAAGCCTACTGCAAGCAATGGTGCGTTATGCTCTGCCGACAGTGCCGGCTGCGGTTGCCTCGATTGCCCTCCAGGTTGCCGATCGCCCGCTGCTGATGCTGTTGCTGGACGCGCATGCGGTGGGAGTCTATCAGGCAAACTACCGGCTGGCACTGCCACTGCTTATGATGGTGTCGGTCTTCGAGTATGCCTGGCGTCCGTTCTTCCTACGCAATTATGCTCGAGCCGATGCCCCGAACCTGTTTGCACAAGTTGCACTGATATGGGCTTGTGTGGCTGCCGTTGGGTTTTTTGCAACGGCATTGTTGATGCCCGTTGTTGTGCGCATTCCGCTTGCAGGCACGCATCTGATTCCTCCGGCATACTGGGAGGGGCTGGGCGTTGTGCCAATTGTGGCGGCGGCGTACGGGGTTTATGGGCTGTACATCTGTGCGGCAGCATCGGCGCACATCGCAAAGCAGACGTGGTGGCTGGCGCTGGCGCTTGGCGCCGGTGCACTGGGTAACGTTGCGCTGCTGTTCGTGTTGGTGCCGGTGATGGGCTACATCGGTGCGGCATGGGCAACACTGGGGGCGTACGGCATCGCTGCAGGAGTGATGCTCTGGGGCGCGCGGCGGCTCTACCCGGTGCCCTATCCATGGCGTGCCATTGTGCCACTGTGGGCGCTCACCGGAGCGGCATGGTGGGGTGGGGCACAGCTTGGACTCGGAGGACGCCTTGTACTCCTTGCCGTTGTAGGGCTTGCGGTAGGAGGCTGGGGCTGGTGGCAGTACCGACGCGTTTAGGCAAGTTGCTGTAATTTCGCCGCCAACAGGCGTGGGTGCAGCGATGAAGGCGACCGCTACGGCATTGGCGGCGCTGCTCCTTCGGGGTGTGCTCGGCATGGTCTTCCTCGTTGCGGCAGCGGGGAAGCTGGCAAATCCGGAGGAGTTTGCCCGTACGATCGCCAACTACCAGCTTCTGCCGGTGGCGTTGGTGAATCTTCCGGCGATTGTGCTGCCGTGGTTGGAGCTGGTGGTGGGGATGCTGCTCATTGCGGGAATCCGGCTGCGGGCAGCAGCGACCGTTGCAGCGCTGCTGCTGGTGGTGTTTACAGCTGCTCTGGTCTCGGCGCTGGTGCGGGGCTTGGACATCCACTGCGGCTGCTTCTCCCAGACGGCGGCGGAACGAATTGGCTGGGGGCGGGTTCTGGAGGATGTACTGCTGCTGGTGGCAGCCCTACTGCTGGCGTGGTGGGCACCACAGCAGTGGACCCTGGAGCAGTATCTCCAGCAGCAGCGGCAATGAGGCTGCCTCTTCAGGAGCGGCTGCAGCAGGGGGTGCTGGTGACCGATGGTTCGGTTGCTGCCGAGCTGTGGCGGCGCGGGCTGCGGGAGTATCCCCCGGAGGTGTACAACCTCAAGCAGCCGACGGTGGTGGAGGAGATCCACCGGGCGTTTGTGCACGCCGGGGCAGAGCTGCTGCAGACCAATACGGTGCGAGCCAATCGCTATGCATTGGAGCGCTACGGTTTGTCCGACAAGGTCTACGAGCTCAACCGCAAGGGCGTATGGCTGGCGCGCTGTGCTGCCCTGCGCCGTGCCTATGTTGCCGGAGTTGTGGGACCGACGGGGCGATTCCTTACGCCGGTAGGCTCGCTTGAGCCGGAGGAAGCCCGCAATGCCTTTGTGGAGCAGATTGTCGCGCTGGTGGATGGCGGGGCGGAGCTGCTCATCCTGAAGGGCTTCCTGGAGGTGCAGGAGCTCTGCCTGGCGATTGAAGCCGCGCAAGTGGTCTCCCCTGGCATCCCTATCATTGCCCTGAAGACCTTTGCCGAGGACGGAGCGGTATTGGCGGGAACGCTGCCGCAGCGCGTAGTACAGGAGCTGGAGCGCTATCCCATCCTGGCATTGGGAGCCGCTGGGACGGTGGGACCGCAGCGGATGGTCAATCTGGTGCGCTCGCTGGTAGCTGCTGCCCATAAGCCAGTCTGTGCGCTGCCGGATGTGAGCGTGCCGAAGCTCACCGAAGAGGGCTGGCAATATGAGCCCGACCCACAGTACTTGGCACGGGCTGCAGCGCAGATGTATGCCGCTGGCGTACGTATCCTCGGTGCCGATGGTGGAGCAACGGTGGAATGCATTCGGGCAATTGTCGAACAGCTGCGCAATGCTCCGGCGCCGGAGCCGGTGGCGTTGCCCTTGCCACGCCCGCTGCAGTTGGAGGAGACCCCGCCACCGGAGCCGACCGAATTTGCCCGAAAGCTGGGCAGGAAGCTGTGCATCACGGTGGAGATAGACCTGCCGCGCGGGGATGCAGTTGCAGAGGCGCTTGCCGCTGCCCAGTGGCTGCGCCGATATGGCGTAGATGCTGTCAATATCGCCGATGGTGCCCGGGCGCGGCTGCGCATCAGCCCCATTGCGCTGGCGCACCTGGTGCAGGAGCGCACCGGGATGGAGTGCATTGCACACCTTTCCTGCCGCGACCGCAATATGGTCGCGCTGCAGGCGGAGCTGCTCGGAGCCCATGCCCTGGGCGTGCGCAACATCCTGGCGGTGACGGGCGACCCCACGCACATCGGGGACTACCCGTATGCGACCTCGGTCTTCGATGTGGACTCGATCGGGCTTGTGCGCATCCTGCAGCAGATGAATTCCGGCAAGGACCTCGTGGGCAATCCGCTGGGGGTGCGCACGAACTTCACTATCGCATGCGCCTGTGATCCGGCAGCCGAGCAGTGGGAGCGCGAGCTGGAGCGTCTGCAGCAGAAGGTTGCCGAAGGCGCCCGTGTGGTCTTTACTCAGCCACTCTTCGACGTGGAGCTCTGGGAGCGCTTTCGCAGTGCCGTTGCGGGGCTGCCCGTGTACGTCTTCGTCGGAGTGCTGCCGCTGCGCAGTCTGCGCCATGCGGAGTTTCTGCACTACGAGGTGCCGGGAATCCGCATCCCGGCATGGGTGCGGCAGCGCATGGCGCGGGCGGAGACCCCGGAGGCAGCACTCAACGAGGGGATTGCCCTTGCGGTGGAGTTCCTGCAGGCGATTCTGCCGAGCGTGGATGGCATCTACCTTATGCCGCCGTTCCGGCGCTACGACGTTGTCGGGCGCATCCTGCACGAGCTGGGTGTGCTGCGTGAGCCAGTCTCTCCACCCACGAATGCTCCATGAAAGCGCTGTTGCTTGGATTGCTGTGCCTGACAAGCGGCTGCGGGGTAGCAATCCCGCTGTGGATGGAGCTGCTGGAGACCAAGGAGCGGCTGTTCCTCCCGATTGCGCCGGAAGGTGAGGCGGAGTTCCGTATCCTGAGCACTGCCCGAACGTGGGAGCGGCTACCCGGCGGGGGAATCCTCCTGCGCCAAGGAGGCAAGATAGCATTTCGGCTGCCAGGAACAACGCTCTTCCGCGCTCAATTGGCGCTGCAAGGGAGTGATGCGATCCGTTTCCGCTGCCTTCTCCGAAGTACACCGCAGGAGCTTTCCCAGGGAGCCACACCGCTGGAGCTGTATGGGAGTGCAGGAGAACTGCGCTTCGGTGCACAGACGTTGGGCGCGTTCCAGCCGGGGCGCGTGCATTTCCTGGAGTTGGTGCAAGATGCGCAGCTTCAACGGATGCAGTTGGATTGCTCGCCTGCGCAGAGTATCCCCATCCGGCAGCCGGCAACGGAGTGGATTGTGCTGGAGGTGCTCGAAGGAGAACTGCGGCTTCAAGGGCTCTGGCTGGAAGCATTGCTGCCACTTGAGCAGATAGCCGTCGAGCAGCTATGATGCGGTCGCGTGATCTCCTCGTCGTCGGCGGCGGGTTGGTCGGAACACTCTGGGCGCTGTTGCTGGCACAACAAGGGCATCGCGTGCGTGTGGTGGAGCGCCGACCGGACCTGCGGCGGGCATCGGTACCGGGTGGACGCTCGATTAACCTGGCTCTCTCCGATCGCGGCTGGCGTGCATTGCGCTTGGCAGGGCTGGAGCAGCGCATCCGCTCCTTTGCCCTGCCGATGTACGGGCGGATGATTCACGACCGTGACGGGCAGCGCCGCTTCCAGCCCTATGGCAAGCCTGGGCAAGCAATCTACTCGGTCCATCGCCGCTTGCTCAATGCCGAGCTCCTGACGGCATTGGAGGAGCAGCCCGGCGTTGAGTTGCTCTTCGAGCACCGATGCGTGGATGTGGAGCTGGATGTCCCTGCCATCGTGGTAGAGACCCCCGAAGGCGAACGGCGCCGGCTCGATGCCGAAGTAGTCTTTGGAGTGGATGGGGCATATTCGGCAGTACGGCAGCGGATGCAGCACCTGGAGCGCTTCAACTACAGCCAGGAGTACCTCGAGTACGGCTACAAGGAACTTACCATCCCACCGGCTGCCACGGGCGGATGGCAGATGGAGCCAGACGCACTGCACATCTGGCCGCGCCGCCGCTACATGCTCATTGCGCTGCCCAATCCCGATGGCAGCTTCACCTGTACGCTCTTCTTCCCCTTCGAGGGCTCGCCCTCATTTGCGGAGCTGCGCACTGAAGCCGATGTCGAGCACTTCTTCGCCGAGGAGTTCCCTGACGCGCGCGCACTCATGCCCCGGCTGGCTGAGGAGTTCTTTGCCAATCCGACGGGAACACTGGTAACCATCCGCTGCTTTCCCTGGAGCTACGACGGGAAGGTGCTGCTGCTTGGGGATGCGGCGCACGCCATTGTGCCCTTCTACGGGCAGGGGATGAACGCGGGCTTTGAGGATTGCGTGCTGCTGCTGGGGCTACTCCGGCGGTTTGGGCAGGATTGGGAGCGCGCCTTCAAGGAGTTTGAGCGGCAGCGCAAGCCCAGTGCCGATGCCATTGCAGAGTTGGCGCTGTACAACTTCGTAGAGATGCGCGATCGGGTTGCCGATCCGAGCTTCCTCCAGCGCAAGCGGCTGGAGCAGCGCCTTGCCGAAGAGTATCCGGAGCGCTTTGTGCCGCTATACACGATGGTGACTTTCTCGCATATGCCCTATGCAGAAGCCCTGCGGCGTGGAATGCTGCAAGAGCGGCTGCTGGATGAGCTCATGAGCATGCCCGATGTGGAGCAGCAGTGGGAGAGCCCGACCGTGCGACAGCTCATTGCTCGCTGGCTGCAGGAGTTACCGCCGTATTCGGAAGAGGAGTTCTCACTGCCGGCGGAGCGAGTCCAGTAGGAGCTCGGCTTGCGTACTTGCAGAATCGAAGATGCGGCGCAGCAGCACCGGGTCGCGCCGGGCAAACTCCAGGAACTGGTTGCGAAATTCGGCTTCGTTGTGGTATCCGTAGCGCCGCAGGATCTGTTCCACTTGCGCATTTGCCTGGATGCTATCGGCGACGGTCTGCCGCACGACGAGAATTTCGGCGTAGGCGCGGGCAAAGCGCTCCTGGGCATCACCCCAATCCGATGCGCAACCGCACAGCACAGCGCAGCACAGCCAGGGCAGCCACCTCATGGGTCTTGCACAAGGGCAGTGGACATATACGCGTACGGCGAGAGCGGCTCGCGGGCAAGCACCTCGAAGTAGCCTGTCAGCCATTGTGCAAGTGATGCCCCTTCGGAGAGCACCGTTGCAAGCTCCTCCGGTGTAGCAATGCCACCGACGGCGATGAGGTGGAACTCCCGCTGTGGTGGATGGAGCTGTAGCCAGGTGCGCGCCTGCCGCAGCAGCTCCTGGCGCAGTGGACGCAGCGGACGACCGCTCACCCCACCGCCGATGCGCTGCCAGAAGGCGTTGTAGGCACGCCGCTCGGAAGGGTCAATCTGCGGCAGCAGCGCTTCGTATGCCGTGGAGGTGTTGCCCAGTACGATGCCGTCGTAGCCCAGCGCTGGCAGCAGCTCCAACAGGTGCAGGAGCCGCTCCACAGGGAGGTCGAGCCCGAACTTCACCACAACCGGCACGGCACGCGGGCGTCGGGCGAGGAAGTGCTCGGCAATCCAGTGCAGCCGGTAGAGGAGGGCTTCCCAGCGCGGATCGTGCGGGGTGTTCGGGCAGCTTTCGTTGAGCTCAAAGAGGTCGACGCCGGCGTCGCAGTACGCATGCAGTCCCTGCAACAGCAGGCGGAGGGCTTCGCCTTGGGGTAGCTCTCCGTCGGGGGCAAGGCTGGCGATGATGGGGAAATCCGGATATCGGGGCAGGCGGGCGATACGGCGCGCGGTTGCAAGATGTCCGTCATTGGGCAATCCCAGCGCATTGAGGGCAGCTTCCGAACGGGGCAGCGGAAGGAAGGGTTGGCGCACCACTCCATAACGGCGACCGCGCCGCGGTAGCCCAGTTGTCGTCCCCACGACGTATGCTCCGGCGCCTTGAGCGTAGGCGTAGTCGTAGCCCTCGCCGTACTTGAACATCCCAGCAGCGTTGAAGAGAGGGAATCGGAAGCGGATGCCCCAGCACCGGTGGTGGAAGTGTTCAGGCGGTGTCCAGGCAGTAGTTCCGGGATCGCTGCGGCTGAGCTGCTTCCACAGCAGTGGTCGAAGGCTGGAGTACAGCCCCACGGTCAGCAGTGGGGGAAGCTGCAGCAGGTGCGGGCGCCAGCGGTGTTCCCAGCGCAGGAGCTGCAGGAGCTTCATCTTCATGCAATTGCCCGGCGGAGCCGTGCCTCGGGAATCCCCAACATCTCGCGGTATTTGGCAACGGTGCGGCGGGCGATGCGGAATCCCATCTCCTGCAGCTTCCGTGCCACCTTGGAATCCGAGAGCGGACGACGCTTGTCCTCTGCCTCGATGATCTCGCGCAGCTTCTGCTTGATGACCGTCGTGGAGACCTCCTCGCCTTCGAGGTTGGGGAGCGCTTCGGTGAAGAGCTCCTTGAGCGCAAAGATGCCGTAGTCGGTCTGCACATACTTGTTGTTGACCACGCGGCAGATGGTGGAGGTATCCAGTTGTGTGCGCTCGGCAACCTGGCGGTAGGTCAGCGGCTTGAGGGCTTGGGGACCGCGCTCGAAGAAGTCGCGCTGCAGTTCGACCAGTGCCGTCATCACCCGCAGCAGGACCGCTTTGCGGCGGCGCAGCAGCTCCGGCAGCGTGTGGGCGTTCGTGTAGTAATCGCGTAGGTGGCGGCGGAGTTCGGAGGAGATGCGGCGGGCGTCCACCCGGCTGCGAACGTTGAGTCCGCGCATTGCGTTGGTGAAGCGGATCGTGGGCGTAGAGGCATCGTTTAGCGTGATGAGGAGCTCACCGCTTTCCCGATCGCGCTGGACCAAGAAGTCGGGGGTAATCTGTAGCAGGGCGGTGGCGGAATGCGGGCTACCGGGTTTGGGGTTGAGATGGCGCACCACCTCGAAGGCATCGCGCAGGAGCTCTGGGGTCAGCTCCGGATACTGGCGCAGCAGTTCCTGAGTGCGCCGTCGGCTCAGAAGAGGAAACGCCTCCTTGACCAGCCGGTGTGCCCAGCGTTCGGCGTCGGTGTTGATTGGGCGGCTCTCCAACTGCGCCAGCAGGCATTCCTCCAGCGAGCGGGCGGCAACACCGGGCGGGTCCAGCTCGCGTTGCAGCCGCTTGAGAAGCCGTTCCGCCTGTTCCAGGGTGAGCGGGCGTAGGAGTTCGACTGCCGGTAGGGGACGCTTGAGCACCAGCGCGGCAGCGATCGGGTCCAGAGCGTATTGCCAGGCGGGGTTATCCGACGGCGGTGGCGGAAGCTGCTGCAGCCGCTGAGCATTGAGTTCGGCGATACGGGCATTGGCTTCGTTGAGTAGTTCGTGCAGCTCCTCGCGGAGATACCCGTCGTCGTCCAGGCTCCCGATGATGATTTCGGCAAGGAGCTGCTCTTCGGGCGAGAGGTTCAGCAACCCCAATTGCTCCAGGAGCTCCTCCTGGAAGCTCTTGGAGTCGGCAGGCTGATAGAGCTCGCCTTCCTCTTCCTCCTCCTCGCCGGTGCTGGGTGTTGGGGCGTGGTAGAACATCGCGTAAGCTTCGAAGGGATCGGTGGTGAGCTCTGCGTGCTCTTCGGAGGCAGTTGCACGTGGATCAGCCGGGACGAGCGTGGGCTCTTCTGTGCTGAGGGAATCAAGTTCAGCAGGCTCGGCATCGGATGAGTCCGTCTCGGCTGCATCCGGCGGGGCTTCCTCCAGATAGGGGTTGTTTTCCAGTTCGGCGCGCAGGTACTGCTCCAGCTCCTCCTGCGACAGCGCCAGCAGCTTCTGGAGCTGAATCTGCACCGGAACCACGCGCAGCTCCAGCCTTGGGCTAAGCTCCAGACGCGGCTTCAAATTCGGCATGAGCAGCAGCGTGCACTGAATCTGACTTTGCTGCGAAACTACAAAACGCCGGTAATTGGTGTGCCGATGTGCGCTTACTCCAAGCTCTGCAGCAGTGCTGCAAGCTCTCGTTCAAGTGCCAGCTTGAGCTCACGCACCTCCTCGCAACAGGGGACAAAGTCGCGCAGGAACTGCTCCAGCACGCGCTTGTTCTGCTGGACAGTCTGGTCTGCCCCACCGAAGGTCTCCTTGAGCCAGTCCAGAAAGGTGCGGCGCAGCGGGGAATTGGTCAATGCCGTCAAGGGTTGGAACAGAAGTGCCTTATCCTTGCGCAGCTGTTCCAGGAGTGATTGGAAGGAGAGCAACAGCCGCAGCTGCTCAAATCCGTTGGATGCTGAGAGCGAATGGAGCACGGTCGTATAGGCTTTGCGGAAGACCTCCACCTCCTCTGGGCTGCCCACGGTGGCGAAGATGAAGTAGAGCTTGCCCACATCTTCGTAGATGACGTGGTCACGCCCGTGCAACAGAGCAATTGCCCGCAGTAGGTCGAGCGCTTTAGCTTGCGTGCGCGGGGAGATGTAGAAGTCGATCGGCGGAGTAGCCCCGCGGTAGTGTTCGCGCAGGGCACGGTTGCGCAGAACCTCGTAGTAGCGGATGACCAAGTTGGCAAAGTAGATGAGCTCCGGTCGAACCGCGATCTGCCGTTCGGGATGCTGCCCAGTGACGATGCGCCAGACGTAGCGCAACAGCGCAAAGGGAATCCGGCGCGGCGGCGTCACGGGCTTACCCGAGTGGAGCAGATACTGCTGCGCAATCTTGTACTGCACGTACGGCTCCTTATCGGGCAGGATGACGGCTTTGTAGAGGAAGCGGTCCAGGATGGCTTCGGTGATTTCGCTGACGCGCAGGTAGTTCGTGGCGGCGATGACGGTGTGGAGCCGTGCCGGAACACACTGCACTCCGCGCATGAGCTGCCGCTCGTTGAGCACTGAAAGCAGTGCCCGGAGCGTGAAGTCGTTGGCGTCGAAGATCTCGTCGATGAAAGCAAATTCGCTGTCCACAAGCGAACCCTCGATGTTGTGCACGATGCGCCCGCGCTTGAGCTCTTCGATATCGAGCGCACCAAAGTAGCTATCGGGTTGCTGCTCCTTGCTTGCCTGGATGCGGAAGACGCGTGCATCGGAGAACATGGCAAAGAGCTGTTCTGCAAGCAAGCTCTTTCCCACCCCAGTGCGGCTCTGCAGCAGCAGATGCTCTCCGGTGAGCAGGGCGCAAATCGCCTGCTCGACGACCTCCTCACGGTTGACCACGCGCTGGCAGACGAAGTCGGCGGCTTCCTTGAACTGGCGCGAGATCGTCTCGAAGCTGAGCTGTTCGAACTGCTGTTCCATTGTGCGCTTCCGTGCTGCAGTGGGCGAAAAATTACAGCAACTTCAGTGCATCTGGAGCATCCGCAAGGCGCGAAAAGGGGTGCTACCACCTCAGGAGCGATGCTTCTCCGTCGGCAGATACAGCCCGCAATGCGGTCCCTGAGAGATGCTCGGCAGGTAAGCGCAGCAGCCCCGCTTGGAGTGGTGCAGTGCGGAGGTGGAACACGCTCGGCGAAGAGAGGCGCTTTGCAGTCTCCGGAAGTGAGGCAAATTGTGCCCTTGCCGAGGCAATTGCTTTGTAAGTTTGCCTGCAGTCGGGGCGTGGCGCAGCCCGGTTAGCGCGCTTGGTTTGGGACCAAGAGGTCGTGGGTTCAAATCCCACCGCCCCGACCCCAAGTTCCCCAGCCGATGGGGCGAGATGATGTGGTGGATCTCCATTGCTGTGGCAACGCTTGTGATAGGCTGTACGCAGAGCACCCAGCCGGAGTATACTGCTGAGCGTATCTCCTTGAGCACGCTGCGGACGACCCCAGGGTTTGCCTGGTTTGAAGCAGAGGTGCAGTCCTACCAGCCCGATAGCGCTGTTGTTGCATTGATTCGGCAGGCGTATCGCCCAGGAGAGCATCGCTTCTATGTCTACGTCAAGCCCACCTGTTCGTGCTACGGGACGCAGAAGCTCTTTCCGCGCTTCTGCCGAGTGCTGCTCGATGCAGGGGTTGCCGAAAGCGATTGGGAAATCTACAGCATGCACGCCAGCACGGATAAGCACCCGCACATGCATTGGCTCCGTGTGCAGCAGTTGCCCTCCTTCTTCATTGCAGTGCAAGGGCGGTTGCTAGGGACCATTGCCGGCGAACTGCCCGCGGGCAAGAGCATCGAGCAGGTGGTGCTGGAGATACTGCGTTCGCCGTAACAGTCCGAGGCATTGGATAGACGGGGTCGATGGCGAGAGCGCAGCGCAAGAAGGGGCGCCGGAATTCTGTACCCAAGAGTGCACAGAGGGCGCTGCCGGCGGACGTGCGCCATCTGCTCATTGTAGAATCCCCAGCCAAGGCTCGCACAATCGGGCGCTACTTAGGGGCGGGATACCACGTGGAAGCCACACTGGGGCATGTCAAGGACTTGCCCGAACACGGCTTGGGGGTGGACGTGGAGCATGGCTTCCAGCCACGCTACACCATCATCCCTGGGCGGCGGCAGGTGCTGCAGCGGTTGCGCGAGCTGGCACGCCGCAGTGAGGATATCCTGCTGGCAACTGATCCGGACCGCGAAGGCGAAGCTATCGCCTGGCACATTGCCGAAGAGCTGAAAGGGGTCAATTCCAACATCCGCCGTGTGCTCTTCTACGAGATTACCCGCTCCGGCATTCAGCAGGGCATTGCACAGCCACGGGAGCTGGACCGCGCGTTGGTGCTCTCGCAGCAGGCGCGCCGGGTGATGGACCGTCTCATCGGCTATCAGGTCTCCCCGTGGCTAAGCGACGTGCTTGTTCACGAGGTGCCACACGCGCTCTCGGCTGGGCGGGTTCAATCGGTGGCGCTCCGCCTCATCTGCGAACGCGAGGAGCAGATTCGCTCCTTTGAGCCGATCCCGTACTGGACCATCCGGGCTGAATTCGAGCTCCCTTCGGGCGAACGCTTCTGGGCGGAATTGGTCGAATACGGCGGGCGCCCCATCCGCACCCCTGAGGGCTCGGCGCGTGCCCTCAGCGCAGAGCAGTTGGAGCGCTTCCACTACGTGCGCTCCGCCGAGGAAGCCGAGCAGCTGCTTGAGAAGCTCCGGCAGCAGGCGGAATGGACCCTGGAGCGGCTGCAGCGCAAGCGGGTACGCCGAATGCCTCCGCCGCCCTTCCAGACCAGCCTCCTGCAGCAGGAAGCGGCGCGACGGCTGCGCTTTTCGCCTCAGAAGACCATGCGCCTGGCGCAGCAGCTCTACGAAGGCGTTCCACTGGGCACGGAGGGTCCGGTGGGGTTGATTACATACATGCGCACGGATTCCCTTCGGGTCAGCCAGGAGGCGCAGCAGGCTGCCCGCCGATGGATTGCCGAACGATACGGCGCGGAATACCTTCCCAAAGAGCCGCCCGAGTACAGCTCCCGCTCAGCGCACGTGCAGGATGCGCACGAGGCGATCCGCCCGACCCACCTGGAGTATGCACCCGAGCAGGTCGCAGCGGAATTGGAACCGGACCTGGCAGCGCTCTACGAGCTTATCTACCAGCGCTTTCTGGCCTCTCAGATGGCACCGGCGGAGTTGGCAGTGACGACGGTGTGGATTCGCAGTGGGGAGTTCCTCTTCCGTGCCTCTGGCAGCATAGTGCTCTTCGAGGGCTTCCTGCGCGCATACCAGGAAGCCGAGGAGGAGGGCGAGGAGGGCGATGCCGAGCGCGAGGAGCGCCAGCGCCTGCCCGATGCACTGGCTCAAGGGATGCTTCTGCAGCTGCACGAGCTGCGGACGAAAGCCTCACAGACGCGACCCCCGGCGCGCTATACCGAAGCCACGCTCATCAAGGAGCTGGATACCCTGGGCATCGGGCGCCCCAGTACATACGCAACGATTGTCTCCACGCTCTTCGAGCGCAAATACGTCCAGCGTCAGCGGCGCCAGCTCGTCCCAACGGAGCTGGGCGAGAAGGTCAACCGCATCCTGGTGCAGTACTTCCCCGATATCTTCGCCGTGGACTTCACCGCGCGCATGGAGCAGCAGCTCGATGCCATCGCCGAAGGGGAGCGGCGCTACGAAGAGGTCTTGGAGCTCTTCTATCGCCCCTTCCACGAGGCATTGCAGCGGGCACGGCAGATGCTGCCGTCAGCGGTGCAGTGCCCAGAGTGTGGCGCTCCGATGGTGGTCAAGCTCTCGCGCCAAGGGCGGCGCTTCCTGAGTTGCTCGCGCTATCCGGAATGCAAAGGGGCAATGCCGATCCCGCGCCCGGCACCGGAGGTACACCACGAGGTGCGCTGCCCACTCTGCGGGGCACCGATGGTACGCCGACAAGGGGAATACGGGGACTTCTACGGCTGCTCGCGCTATCCGGAGTGCAAGGGAATCCGCCCCATCTCCTCCGGTGTGCGCTGCCCGGAATGCGGCAGCGGGGAGTTGGTAGAGCGGCGTGACCGCAAGGGACGGCGCTTCTGGGGCTGCTCGCGCTACCCCGAGTGCACCTTCCTGACACGCCATCGCCCAATAGCGCAGCCCTGCCCCAAGTGCGGTGCCCCGTACCTTGAGGAGCATGGACGCTGGTCCGATGGGCAATGGACTACTTCCTGGAGATGTCCGGCGTGTGGTGAGGAGTTCGCTTCCGGCGAATCCGCTGCCGAGGAGCTGGCACCGGCAGCTCCGAATGAGCGCGGTACTTCAACGGTGTGAGACAGCTCTCTGCGCAGTGCAGGAATGGAGCCGGTGGCAGTAGAACGGCTGGAGATTGTGCAGGGCGATATCACGCAGCAGCACGTCGATGCTATTGTCAACGCGGCAAATGCGGCGCTGTTGCCCGGGGGCGGGGTCTGTGGAGCTATCCATCGTGCCGCAGGTCCGGAGCTGGCGGAGGAATGCCGCCGCCTCGGAGGCTGCCCACCAGGGGAGGCACGGCTGACGGGCGCATACCGCCTGCCGGCACGCTACGTCATCCACACAGTCGGACCCATCTGGCGCGGCGGCAACGCCGGCGAGGATGAGATCCTCGCCTCCTGTTACCGGCGCACGCTGGAACTGGCGCACCAGCATGGAGTGCGGACGATTGCTTTCCCCTCCATCAGCACCGGCGCCTATGGCTTTCCAGTGGAACGTGCCTGCCGAATTGCACTGCGGGAGCTTCTGCAGGGGCTGCAGCGCTACCCTGAGCTGGAGCTCGTCCGCGTGGTGTGCTTCGATGAGCACACCTATCGCTGCTACCGGGAGGCGCTCCAGGAACTGCGGGCGCAGCAGTAGCAATGCAGCTGTGCTTTTTCGGCGCAGCGCGGACGGTCACCGGTGCGCGCTTCCTGCTTCGGACCCGACGCTGGCAGCTCCTAATCGACTGTGGGCTGTTCCAGGGACGGCGTGCCGAAGCTCGGCAGCACAATGAGCAATTTCCCTTCGACCCTGCTGCCGTCGACGCCGTTGTGCTCACCCATGCGCACATTGACCATTCGGGGAACCTGCCGCGTCTGGTGAAGTTGGGCTTCACAGGACCCATCTACGCTACACCGCCCACGATCGAGCTGTTGGAGATTCTGCTCAGCGATAGCGCGCACATTCAGGAACACGATGCCGAATACCTGCGCCGCCATCGTGAGGAGCTTGTCGAACCGCTATACACCCTTGACGATATTGTGCCGACGCTGGCGCGGTGCATCCCGCTGGAGTACCACCAGCCGATGGAGATTCTGCCGGGGGTCATTGTGCGACTCTTCAACGCAGGGCACATCTTGGGCTCGGCACAGGTTGTGCTGGAGGTACGCCAGGGGACACAGCGGCTGCGGATCGGGATTACCGGCGATGTCGGGCGGCAGGCGCCGTTGCTGCTGCCACCGCCGGAGCCGCTGCCAGAGGTGGATGTGCTGCTGTGCGAATCCACTTACGGCGCACGGCGCCATGAGCCCTCCGAGCAGGTGCAGCAGCGGTTGCAGCAGCTCTTCACCGAGGTTGCCCGCCGCCCAGGTGTGCTGCTGATTCCGGCATTCAGCGTGGGGCGCACGCAAGAGCTACTCTACCATCTCAACGCGCTCTTCAACGCTGGGCAACTGCCGGAGATGCCCATCTTCGTGGACAGCCCCTTGGCAGAGCGGGCAACGCGCTGCTTTCGCCGACACCTTGCAGCGTTCAATGCGGAGGTGCAGCAGCTGCTGCAGCGCGATCCCGATCCCTTCGGATTCGAGCAGGTGCGCTTTACGCTAAGCGTGGAGGAATCCAAACAGATTCACCAACATGCCCCGCCATTTGCCGTCATTGCCGGCTCGGCAATGTGCGAATCCGGGCGCATCCTGCACCACCTCAAGCGCTATGTTGGAGAACCTTCCACGACGGTGCTCTTTGTGGGCTACAACGCTGCCCACACGCTGGGGCGGCGCCTGGTGGAGGGGGTGTCGCCCGTGCGCATCTTCGGAGAGCTCTACCCTGTACGGGCACGCGTGGAGGAGCTGAGCGGACTCAGTGCCCATGCCGATGCCGAAGAGCTGATAGCGCACCTGGAGCCGATACCGCGCACGGCGAGCATCGTCTTGGTCCACGGCGAGCCGGAACAACAGGAGGCCTTCAGCGAACGTCTCCGCGCGCGGGGATTCTCACATGTGCTGATTCCGGAACTGGGGCAATGTCTGGAGCTGTAGTCTGGCGCGAGGTGGTCGCAGCGGTTATCCTGCGCGATGGGCAGGTGATGCTGTGCCAGCGTGCCGAGGATGTGCCCTATCCGCTGCAATGGGAGTTCCCAGGGGGCAAAGTAGAGGCGGGGGAATCGCACGAGCAGGCATTGCAACGGGAGCTTGCCGAAGAGCTGGGACTATCCGGCGTGCGAGTGGGACGCCGCCTCTGGAGCAGCGAAGCGCTCTACCCCGACGGCAAGGGCTTTCGCCTCCATTTCTACGCCGTCGAGGACTACAGCGGCATGCCTGCTGCCCGCAGCGGAATTGCTGCGTTGCGCTGGGTCAAGCCGGAAGAGCTGCTGCAGTACGAAGTGCTGGAGGGGGACCGCGAATTCTGCATCGTGTTGCCGTGGTTGCTGTACCCCGAACGGGTGGATGCCGATGAGGTCTTCATGCGGGTGGCGCTCCTGGAGGCACAGCGAGCAGCCGCCGAAGGAGAGGTGCCTGTTGGAGCGGTCCTGGTGCGTTCGGGGGAGATTGTGGCGCGGGGGCGCAACGCCGTCGAGCGTGGAGCCGATGCCACGCTGCATGCCGAGCTGATCGCGATTCGCCAGGGCTCGGCAAAGCTGGGACGGCGGCTGCTGGAGTGCACGCTGTACGTGACGCTGGAGCCATGCCCAATGTGCGCCGGCGCCATCGTGTGGTCCAGAATCCCCCGATTGGTCTTTGCTGCATCCGACCCGCGCGCCGGTGCCTGCGGGACGCTCTACAACATTGTGCAGGATGAGCGGCTCAACCACCGCTGCCAGGTCCGCTCCGGAGTGCTTGCCCAAGAGGCAGCAGCCCTGCTGCGTTCGTTCTTCCAACGGTTGCGCACGGATGAGTCTGCAGTGGAAGCCTGAGCCGGTGGGGAATCGGCTCTACATCGTTCCCACACCCATTGGGAATCGGGGTGACATTACCCTGCGTGCGTTGCATGTCCTACAGAATGTCGACGCCATCGCCTGCGAGGATACGCGCCACACGGGGCTGTTGCTCAAGTCCTACGACATCGTGCCGCGCCAGTTGATTGCCTGCCATGAGCACAATGAGCGCCGCTGCGCCGTGCGCATCGGGCAACTGCTGCAGCAAGGCAAGAGCGTGGCGCTGCTCTCGGATGCAGGAATGCCGGGAATCTCCGATCCGGGCTTCCTTGTCGTGCGGCACGTTCTGGAGTTGGGCTACGAGGTGGCGGCGTTGCCTGGGGCAAGTGCGCTGTTGCCGGCATTGGTGGGGAGCGGCTTGCCTCCCCAGCCCTTTGCCTTCTGGGGATTCCTGCCCGCGCGGGGAAGCGCTCGTCGGGAGTGGCTGCAGCGCGTTGTCCGCTTCCCATGGACCAGCGTGCTGTATGAGGCGCCGCATCGGCTGCTGCGCCTGCTGGAGGAGCTGCTTGCGCTCGGGATAGCGGAGCGCCCGATGTGCCTGGCACGCGAGCTGACAAAGCTGCACGAGGAGTTCCTGCGCGGAAGTGTCGGTGCGCTCTATGAGCAGCTCCGGCAACGCCCGCGTATCTATGGCGAATGTGTGATTGTGCTTGCAGGGAGCGGCAGTGAGGGGACGGCTGATCACCTTTGAGGGCATAGACGGCTGCGGCAAAAGCACGCAGCTTGACCTTCTGGCGCAGCACTTGCGGAAGCTGGGCTTCCCCGTGCGGTGCTTCCGGGAGCCAGGGGGAACGGAGCTCTCCGAACGCATCCGTGCGCTGCTGCTGGATGCCTCGTACGAGATCGTTGCCGAAGCAGAGCTGCTGCTCTTTGCTGCTGCGCGTGCCCAACTGGTGCGGGTACAGCTCCAGCCGGCGCTGCGCAAGGGAGAGATCGTGCTGTGCGACCGCTTTGCAGATTCCACCACTGCGTACCAGGGCTACGGGCGAGGGCTGCCGCTGGAGCTGGTGCAGGCGTGCAATCGCTTGGCAACCAATGGGCTCCGGCCGGATGTGACGGTGCTCTTGGAGCTGCCTGTTGCTCTTGCGTTGCAGCGCAGTGGGCGCGGCGACCGCATGGAGCGGGATGCGCTGGAGTTCTTCGAGCGCGTTCGGGAGGGCTACCTGGAGCTGGCACGCCAGGAGCCGGAGCGCATCCTTGTCATTGACGCTCAAGGTAGCCCCGAAACCGTGCACGGGCGGATTTGGAAGGCACTCTGCGAGCGCTTCGGGTGGGGATAGCACCGGGGATGGCTGCCGGGCAAAGCTGTAATTTTGCGCAATCAGCAAGTCAAGCAAATCGGAGTACCGTACAATGTGGCGAGCATGGCTGGGTCTGTGGGCGCTCACGGCGGTGGCGGTGGCACAGGAGCCGATCTCAGCACGGCTGTTTCTGCGCCCGAGCGAGCAGGTGCTCGCACCGCAGCAGGGGAGCGCCTATTGGGTGCATGAGGAGTTGCTGCACGCGGTGTGCGCGCTGCCGGTGCAGGAACTGCAGTTGAGCGATTTCCCCGTCGCCTCCGGCGAATGGCGAACGCTACACCTGCGCCGGGCACCGCTGGTGGTGGATGGCGAGACCGAATGGTGGGTGGGCATCTCCCCGGCACGCCCGGGCAAACCGGAGGAGCGGCGAGCCCACCGGGGCATCGTACACTTTGCCTTCCGTGGGGAGATCGTCGGCGAGGAGGGCTCCAGCGTCTGGCTGAACATTGTCGGAGGAGAACTCTACGGGCTCATCCGCCGGGGAACGCAGCAACTTGTGGGCATCATGCCCACGGGACAGCAGTGGGGCGCAGAACGGGAGCACGTGCTGGGCGAGCCCGCAGGGACGCAACTGTGGGAGTGGGTCTGCCTGACACGGGAGGAACTGGACGCCAAGCCCGAACCATTGCCACGCCTGCAGCAGTTCAGCCCGTTGCTCCGCGCTCGTGTTGCGGTGGAGACCACCACACCCCTGTACCAGCGGCTGGGTGGCGACTTGGAGCGGGTCTACAACTACATCACTGCGCTCTTTGCAATGGTGAGCCGCTTGTACGAGGACGAGGTGAACGTAACCTTCTACCTCCCCTGGGTCCAAGTCTGGGCTGCTCCGCCGGAGGGGCAGGAGGACCCGTACCAGAACGACTCCGACATCGGTGCCCTGCTCAGTGAGGTCGTCACCTACTGGAACACCTACCGCACGAACGTGCGCCGGGACCTGGTCCATGTGATGACTGCCCCTGGGGCAACGATGGTCGGAGGGATTGCCCGGCTCAATACGCTGTGTCAGGAATCGCAAGCCTACAGTGTCGCCGGCATCCAAGCCAGCCACCGCTACCCGACGCTCTCCTACACCTGGGACGTCCACGTTGTGGCGCATGAGATCGGGCATGTCTTTGGATCGCCGCACACGCACGCGTGCACGCAATTCTGGACGCCTCCGCTGGATACCTGCGTTACCCGGGACGACAGCCGCTATCCTACGCCGGATGCCTGCTATAGCTCGCCGACGCGTCCGAAAGTCTCCCCTGGCAGCATCATGAGCTACTGCCACCTCTACGGCGGGCGGGTGGCGATGACGTTTTTGCCGCCGGTTGCAAATGTCATCCGTACGCGCCGGGCGCAGAACTGCTTGACCGTCCCACCCAGACCGACTGTGCTGATTCAGCATCCTGTGGGAAATCAGACCTTCCGCGCCAGGGATACGGTGCAGATCCGCTGGACCTCCTGGCAAGTCAGCGCCATCAACATCGAGTACTCCGTGGACTCGATGGGAAGTTGGAACCGCATTGCGACCTCGGTACCGGCAAGTGACCGAGTCTACACCTGGCGCATTCCCAACGAGAGCTACCCCGCCGTCTGGCTACGCCTCTACGATGTGACCAACCCGATAACCGGGGACACCACGATGGCGAGCTTCACCCTCGAAGCCCCAACACTGCAGTTGACCTATCCCATCGGGGGCGAACGCTTCGGGCAGGGAGAGCGGGTCGGCATCTTCTGGACGGCTACGCTGCTCAGTTCGGTCAACATCTACTTCTCCGCCGACGGGGGAAGCCGCTGGGATACGGTTGCGCTGGGCGTGACCGGGCAATCGTACATGTGGACGGTCCCCACGGTGGTCACCGACCGTGCGCGGATTCGCATCACAGATGCCAACGACTTGGGCTTGAGCGCCGAGAGCGACTTCTTTTCCATCGGGGTGCCCGTACTGCGCCTTTTACAGCCCAACGGTGGAGAGGTATGGCGGATCGGGCAGCGGTATGAGATCCGCTGGGAGTCGGAATTTGTCAACCGCATCCGGATTGACTACTCTGTGGATTCCGGGCAGACCTGGCGCATGATCCGCGCCAGCTACGATGCCGATACCGGCAGGTATGTGTGGACAGTGCCCAATACGCCAACAGAGCGTGCCCTGGTGCGGTTGCAGAATCTGGGCATCCCAGACCAGGTGGTACGGAGCGCAGGGGTATTCACGGTTGCCGACACCGTCATCGGCGTGCGGGAGCTGTGGGGAGACTCTGCACTGAAGTTGCAGCTTGTGCCCTCGGTGGTGCAGGGGCAGTGGGCATGGCTGAAGCTTGCCGCTCCGGAGCCGCTGCCGCGGCTGCAGGTCCGGCTGCGCACACTGTTGGGGAGCGAGTGCGCAGAGCCGCTGCGCTGGAGCGAACTCCCCGCCGGAGAGCATGTGCTGAGTGTGCCCATTCCGCCAATGCTTGCCAATGGGCTATATTGGCTTGAATTGGTCAGCTCAGCCGGACGCTGGGTGCTCCCGCTGCAGCTTGTGCGATGAAGTGAGGGAGTATTCGTGGGCGTTGTAACGCAGCTTCTGGCTCGGGCGCTCCCGCTGCTGCCACGGGGATTTGTCTGGCGGGTGGGGCAGCGCTACATTGCGGGCACGCAGTTGGAGGATGCGCTCGCCTGCGCCCGAAGCTTCGCCGCACAAGGGCTCCGCAGCACGATTGATGTCCTGGGGGAGTTCGTCACCGATTGGGAGCATGCCATCGCCTACGCCCGCATGGGGCATGAGGTGTTGGCGGCAATCCAGCGGGAGCGGCTGCCCGCCTATCTCTCGCTCAAGCTCACGGCGCTGGGCATCGACCTGGATACTGAACGCGCCTACGAGCTGCTGCGCGGCTTGGTCGAGGATGCCCGCCAGCGCGGACTCTTCGTGCGCATCGACATGGAGAACACGCCTTACACGGATATTACGCTGCACTTCTACCGGCGGCTCCGCCAGGAGGGCTATGACAACGTGGGGATTGTGCTGCAAGCCTACCTGCGCCGTAGCGAGCGCGACCTGGAGGAGCTGCTCCCGCTGCGCCCCGCCGTGCGCCTGTGCAAGGGGATTTATATCGAGCCTCCGGAGCTGGCATTCCAATCGCGCGAGGAGATCCGGCGCAACTACCGGCGGCTGCTGGAGATTCTGCTGCGCCACGGGCTGCCAACCGCAATCGCAACGCACGATGAAGAGCTGCTCACCTTCGCCGAAGAGCTCCTTGCCCGCTACAAGGTCCCTCCAGAGCGCTACGAGTTCCAGATGCTCCTGGGAGTGCGACCGCAGCGGCGGCAGCAGCTCCTGCGGCGCGGGCATCCGGTGCGGGTCTACATCCCCTTTGGCGAGCACTGGTACGGCTATTCGTTGCGGCGGTTGCGGGAGAATCCCAACATCATTGCCCACATCGTGCGCGCACTGCTGCGAATGGATTGGCAGCGATGATGCGCTGGCTCAAGCTCTCTATTGTAGTGCTCCTGTTCGGCTGTACGGCGCGGACCCCGACGCCGACGGCGGTGCTCACCGTTGCCACCTTCAACCTGGAGTGGCTCGGCGATGGCATCAACGACCGCAAGGAGCGCACCGAGCAGGAGCTCCAGCGCATGGCAGAGGTACTCGCCGAGCTCAACGCCGATCTTGTCGGCATCCAGGAGGTGGAAAATCCGCAGGCGCTGCGGCGCTTGCTGCGATACCTTCCGGGCTACGAGGGAGCCGTCGGCGCGTTGGGCAGACAGCAGAACGTCGGGCTGCTCTACCGGCGCACCGTCCAAGTACAGTTGCTCGGCGAATACACGCCGCTCATTGTGGAGCCGGGGCGGACCCGTCCGGGCTTCCTTGCCTACTGCCGTGCGGGGAACTTCGATTTCTACGTGATGGTCGTGCACCTGAAGTCCAGCTCGCGCTACGATAGCACCGAAGAGCTCCGGCGGCGTGCGCGCGAACTCCGCCAACGCCAAGCCGAACAGCTCGCCCGCTGGGTGGATAGCCTACTTCATGCCGGTCCGGAACAGGACGTCCTGCTCATTGGGGATTTCAACGACACCCCAAAGCGCAAGCGCTATCCAACATTGCAGGCGCTCACAGAGCATCCTGCCTTGCACTTCCTGACTGCCGACCTCCGCAGTTGCCGATACGAGCGGGCGTACACGATTGACCACATCGTGGTCACAACCTCCGCAGCGCAGCGCTACAGAAGTGGAAGCGCATTCGTGGCAAACTTCTACACGCGCTTTCCCTTCGCGGTTGCTGAGCAGATCTCGGACCATTGCCCCGTTGTTGCGCAGTTTGACGTGAGCGCGCCCGACAATGACTGAGCTTGTCGTGCTCGGGGCTGCCCGCAGTGGGCAGGCTGCGGCGCAGTTGGCGCGCAAGTTGGGCTATCGGGTGCTGCTTTCGGAGGCGCGCCCGGCGGATGCATTTGCCCAAACAGCCCAACTCCTTGCGCAGCAGGGGATTGAGCTGGAGTTCGGCGGACACAGCGCAAAGGTCCTCCATGCCGAACGGGTGGTTCTCTCCCCCGGTATTCCGCCGCATGCGCCCGTGGTTCAGGAGTTACGCCGTCGCGGTATCCCGATGGTCTCGGAGCTGGAGTTTGCCTGGGAGCAGCTCTCCGGGCAGCGCGTGGTTGCCGTGACGGGCACCAATGGGAAGACGACCACGGTATCGCTCTTGGGCTTCGTTCTGCGCAAGGCAGGAAGGAGAGCGCTCGTGGGCGGCAACGTTGGGACGCCGCTGTCGCAGCTTGTGCTGGAAGGCGTTCCCCAAGACGCCGTGCTCGTGCTGGAGGTCAGCAGCTACCAGTTGGAGTTTTGCCAGCGCTTCCGCCCCGATATTGCGGCGATTTTGAATATCACGCCCGACCACTTGGACTACCACGGCAGCTTCCAAGCCTACTGCCGTGCGAAGTGGCGTATTGGAGTGCAGCAGCGGGAGCAGGATTTGCTAATTTTGAACGCCGACGATCCTCTGGCGCATGCAGCAGCCCAGTGGAGTCGCGCACGCCGTGCCGAATTCGGACGTACTCCCGTGCAGCGGGGAGCCTATGCCCGCGGCACGGAGATTGTGCTGGTCTGGCAGCATAAAGAGGAAGTGCTCATGCAAACCGAGGAGCTCCGGCTGCCCGGGGTGCACAATCTCTACAACTCCCTGGCAGCCTGCGTCGCTGCCCGCGCCTTGGAGGTCCGCAACGAAGACCTGCGCGATAGCCTCATGCAGTTTGCCGGCGTTGAGCACCGGCTGGAGCTGGTCCGGCGCTGGCGTGGTGTGGAGTTTATCAACGACTCCAAGGCGACCAATGTCAACGCCACGTGGTATGCCCTCTCCAGCTACCAGTGCCCGATTGTGTGGATTGCTGGAGGGCACGCCGAAGGCAACGATTACAGCGTACTGGAGGAGCTGGTGCGGGAGCGCGTGCGGGCACTAATTGCCTTCGGCGAGGAAGCCCCGCGCCTGTTTGCCCACTTCTGTACGATGGTGCAGACCGTGCAGGTCTCCACACTGGAGGAGGCGGTGCAACAGGCGGCACAGTTGGCGCATCCCGGGGATGTGGTGCTCTTCTCCCCGGCGTGCAAGTCGTTCGACATGTTCCTCAACTACGAGCACCGGGGAGAGGCTTTCCGGCAAGCAGTTTGGCAGTTGCCCGAACCGGCGTTTGCAGCCGAGCCTTAGCGTTGCAGGCGGAAGGGAGCCGAGCACCGCTGCCCGCCCCGTGCGTTGCAGAGCCGCAGCACGACCTGCTGCGCGTGTTCCGGTGCCGGGAGCTTGAGCTCAAAGGTCTGCCAGCGCCAGCGTCCATCGGGCTGCCGTTCGCCGTAGAGCTCCTTGATGCTGGCATCCCCTTGGAGCAACTCCAGCCGAGCCGCATTGCCCGAAGGGGTGCTGTAGCAACGCACGCGGATGCGCCATGTGCGCTGGTCCACTTGGATCGGTTGTGCTGCAAGCTCCGGCGGAGGCAACGGAGCAATGACGCTGCGGGCTTCATCCCAGAGCTCCCCATTGATGAAGCGGCGCACGCGGAGTACCCGACCCGCAAGCCCGGAGGAGGCAACCAGGGTAAAGGGCTCCCCAAAGCTGCGGTACAGCAGCATGGTGTCCACCCAGAATTCGGCGCGGAGGTCCTGACCCGAAAGCTCCGGAAGCTTGGGGTCGAGCTCATAGGGCAGCTCCACGTGTACGGTATCCGGCAGTTGGAGGGGCAGCCAGGGGCGGACTTCGACACGCAGCTCCACCGTTGCGCGCCTGGCATCGCGGCGGCGCTCTACCGTGACGCGAACGGTGCCGGTGCCCGGGCGCAGAGCCCGAATCCCCAGCGTCAGGAGATTCCCCTGCAGGGAGCGAATTTGGGCTTCGACGTTGGAGGTTTCAAGCTGTGGGGGCGCGGCAAGCTCGGTGCTCAAGTCCATGCCCTCGGCAGAGATTCGGACCTCGGCTCCGCTCCCCGGGACAAGCTGCAGCGATGTGCGGTCCGCCCACAGCACCAGTGGCGGCAGATTCTCCGGTTGGCGAGCTATCGTGTCCGGTGGTGGCAGTGGTGCGCTCGGTGAGGGAGCAGCAATCGCGCGGCGAATGTCCACAACGAAGCTGAGCCGGAACTCCTCCTGCACCGGTGTGTGGGAATCCGGAAGCCTCCCGCGCAGGAGCAGCCGCAGGGGATAGATGTACCTTCCGGCGTGGAGGGGGGTCGAGGCGCTCCACTGCGTCACCGGAAGCCATTGCAGACGCAGTCCCTCGGGGAGAAGCTCGTACGCGATGGGCTCTTGCGGGCTCGGTTGCCCTGGGCGGAGCTTGGGAGGCTGGAACCGAAGCTCCGGCGGGAGCACCCAATCCAGTGCAAGCTGGGGCTCCTCCAGAGCGGGTGTCCATCGCACAAGGAGAGCGGGGTCGTGGTACTCCACGCGGCGAATGCCGGCACTATCCAGCACAACACAGCGGAGCACGGAGTCTCTGGGGAAGAGCAATCGGAACGTAACCGGTCGCACGGCGGCATTCGGAGGCGGCGGGGAGGGCGCCGGAGGGAGCGGGTCCAGTAACAGCAGGACCGCCATGAGGTAGAGCAGGAAGTACAGCTCAATCGGACGGCGCTGCGCGCGGGGATTCATCGCTCTGCACCCGCTGTGCTATCAGCCCCTCCAGAACGCGGTGCACCTCCTGCTGGACCAGCTCGCGAAGCTGCTCTTGGTTGAGCCGCTCAAGCTGCTGCGCAAGTTCTGCTACCCCTGCACGCGTGCGGTGCAAGGCATCGGTGAGGTTGTGGAGTGCTTCGATGAGCTCGGTGCTGGGAACGGGGGAGTTCTGCAGCGTTGTTGCCAGTTGGTCCAGCGTGGCGGTGACGGACTCCAGTTGCTGTAGCCGCTCCAGGGACCTATCCCAGCGCTGGAGTAGCCCGTCATAGCTTTGGGCAAGCTCGTTCAGGTCGCTCAACAGCCACTGCAGCTCCTCGTTGGAAGAAGAGGGGGAGGGATGAGCAGATTCCGTCGGGGCGAACAGCAGCGTCACCACCAGCACAAGCAGCAGGAGGGCTTCCAGGGCAATGCCGCCAAATAGGAGCCACTCCGGCAACGTATTGTACGAGAATCGGCGCACGCCCAGCAGCACAAGCAGAATTGCGGCGCCGAAGTAGACCAGGGCGTTGACTTGGGAGAAGTAGTAGCGGTGCACCACCTCCTCCAGCCACAGTGCTGTGCCGCGCCACAAGCCCAGTCCCTGTTGCCCCAGGGCTTCATCTCCCCGTATGCACAGCCGCCAAGCAGTCCAGAGAGCTCGCCACCGTCCTCGGCGCTGCAGCTCAAGAAAGCGCTGCCGAATATACTGCTGCGGGTGTTCTGCAGGGGTTAGGTCCGAGTGCGCCATGCGGTTACAACTCCAGCAAGGAGGAACACGATATTGGCAATCCAGCCAGCCAGCGGAGCTGGCAACAGCGCAATCGCCCCAACGATTTGGCTGACGCGGGCAAAGACCATGTACACGAAGACGATGATAGCAGCAGCGCTGAACTGCGCTGCCAGTCCAGAGCGCCGGTAGACCGATGCCAGGGGAACGGCGAACAGCGCCACGACGAAGTGGGCAAAGGGAAGGGCAAACTCGGCAAAGTAGCTGGTCTCCAGGGCATACACATCCTGTCCGCCTGCCCGCAGGGTTGCAATGAAGCGGCGGAGTTCGGGCAAGGGCATCTCCGCCGGTGAGCGCTGGAGCTGCAGGAGATGCTCATGACGCAGGCGCAATGCGAACTCCCGTTCGGGGAAGCTCCGCACCCGGACCTGGTCGCCTTCGTACGTGCGCTCGATGACCTGGCGTGCGCTCCACACCTGGCGGAGGCTATCCCAGAACATCTGCTGCGCCTCCCAGCGCTGGAGCAGATGGGGGGCGTTCGCCGTGAGGTATTCCTCGATGAGCACAATGGCTGCCTGGCGCTGCTCTGGGTCGTAGCGCTGCAGCACAACCGTCCGCTGTGGCGTGTCGCGGAAGTACAGGTTGAACAGCGGTCCCTGCAGCGCAAGCTGCTGCAGATACTGCCGCTCGATAGCGAGCTTGCGCGCGGTGGCTTTTGGCACCACCCAGCCGTTGAAGAGGAACTGCAGTAGGCTGAGGCAGAACGCAACAGGCAGAACCATCGCCAGGATGTTCCTCAATCCGATGCCTGCAGCCTTCATTGCCGTCAGCTCGTGGCGCTGGGTCAGCCGCCCAATCCCGAACAAGCACGCCAGCAGCGTTGCCACCGGCATGACGTACTTGAGCATCTCCGGCAGGAAGACCACGTAGTACTCCAGGATGACCGATGCCGGAGTAGCACTGTCCAGGAAGTCGTCCAGCTTCTCGATGGCGTTGACCACTACGAAGATGATGCACAGCGCGCCGATGGCGAAGGCGAACACCAAGCCCACTTGCCGCAGCAGGTATAGCCCCACAATGCGCATCACCCTTGGGCGAACGCCACCGCTTGTACACCCGCAAAGATAGGGGATGCACGTCATCTGGGTGCTGGACAGGACCATGGACCGACGCACAGCACAACAGGAGCTTCTGCGCCGCTACGCCGAACTGCTCGACGACGTGCAGGCATTTGCCTGTGCGCTGGAGACACCGCTGGCACCCTCAGTTTGGGTCAATCCGCTCAAGACCACAGTCGAGCGCTTCCTTGCCTACTGCCATCGGGCGGGCATTGCGGTGGAGCCGATCCCTTGGTATCCCGGTGGATTCCGACTGCGCAATTGTAGCCGTCCCGGGGCAACGCTGCCGTTTGTGGCGGGGTGGTACTACGTGCAGGAGGAGATCGCCATGGCGGCGGTACTTGCCCTGGACCCGCAGCCTGGAGAACGCATCGTGGACCTGTGCGCCGCACCAGGAGGCAAGACGGCGCAGACGGCGCTTCGGGTGGGTCCGGAGGGTATGGTCATCGCCAACGAGCTGCAGATGGAGCGTCTTTCGGCGCTGCGGACGACGATAGACCGGCTGGGGCTGCTCAACGTGGTCGTCACGTGGGCGGATGGGCGCACGCTCCCGCTGCCGCCAGCCCGCTGGGACCGGGTGCTCGTGGATGCCCCTTGCACGGGTGAGGGAACTCTGCGCAAGCGCACGCAGTCCTGGTACGGCATGGATGAGCGCTTCCGCCGCCACTGCATGGCGGTACAGCGCCGCCTACTGCGCCATGCGCTCTGGCTGGTGCGCCCAGGAGGGATTGTGCTCTACAGCACCTGCACCTTTGCCCCAGAGGAGAACGAGCAGGTGCTCGATGAGGTACTGGGTGATTACGGTGTCGTCGAACCCTTCGACATCCCGCTGCTGCGGGCAACGCCAGGGGTGCGCCAGTGGCGCGGGCGGAGCTTCCGCAGCGATGTAGACCATGCGCGGCGGTTCTGGCCCCATCACAACGATACCGGCGGCTTCTTCATCGCCCGTATCCGGCGCACCGATGCCCCCCTCCCGGAGGAGCCGTACAAGCTCTCCCTGCCGAAGCGGGCACAGCTCCAGCCGGCGCAGCGGCTCGATGGCATTGAGTGGTTCTGCCAGCGCTTTGGAGTCGAGCCGGAGCTTTTCGCCCCCTACCGCTTCTGGATGCGAGGGCAGGAGAAGTTGTGGATGGCAACGGCAGCGGCAGTACCGCCGGAGACCTTCCCCGCAGAAAGCATCGGCATTCCGTTGCTCAGCTACAAGCAGCGCCAGATCAAGCCCAAAACCGTTGCGCTGCAGTACCTGGGGAGGTTCCTGCGGCGGAACGTCGTGGAGCTGCCCGATGAAGAAGCGGCACTGCGCTTTGCCAATGGGCAATCGCAGAATCTGTCCACTGCTGAGGTCGAACCCGGCTTTGTGCATGTACGCTATCGGGAGTTCGAGCTGGGCTGCGGAATCTACGCCCGAGGGCAGTTGCATTCGCAGATCCCCAAGAGTTTGCTCACCGGCGTAGGGCGAGAGGATGGAGCCGAATGAACTGCAGCGGCGTGTGTGGTGGATTTCGGCGCTTCTGCTGCTTGCCGGCATTGGGTTGGCTGCGCTGGTCTACTGGCTGACCGGCGCACTGGTGCTCATTCTGGTCTTTGCCCCATCGCTGGTTGCTTGGTGGCTACAGCGGCGTGCCCGCCGGTGGTGGGGAGTCAACGGGGATTCGTCCTTCCTGAAATGGTAAGCCCATGCGCGTGGTAGTGCAGCGTGTGCGGTATGCCCGGGTTCGGGTCAGTGGAGCACTCGTTGGCGAGATTGGTCCTGGCTTGCTGGTGTTTGCGGGCTTTGCCGGCAGCGATAGCCCGGAGGTGCTCTCCTGGATGGCGCGCAAAGTGGTGAACCTGCGTGTCTTTCCCGATGAGCACGGTCGGATGAACCGTTCACTGCAAGAAGTCGGCGGTGGGCTGCTGGTGGTCTCACAGTTTACGCTCTACGGGGATGTGCAGCGGGGATTCCGCCCCAGCTTCACCGATGCGGCGCCTCCGGAGCAAGCACGCGCACTCTACGAGCACTTCCTCGCTGAATGCCGTCAGGCACTGGGGAGAGCCGTCGCCGCAGGCATCTTCGGCGCGATGATGGAGGTGGAGCTACTCAACGACGGTCCGGTCACGATCTGGATTGAGCGCGGCGCGGGAGGATGAAGCCATTTGAAGGCGTGCGCCGCATCGTGCTCATCCGGCTCAGCTCGCTGGGGGATGTGCTGCTGACAACGGCGCTCCTGCGGCAGCTTCGCAAGGGCTTTCCTGAGGCGGAGTTGGTTGCTGTCGTGCGCCAGCCCTACGGGGAGCTGCTGCGCTACAATCCGCGCCTGGGACAGCTCATCGAGTGCACGTGCACAGGCGGCTTCTGGCAGCAGTGGCGCCAGGGCAGGGAGCTTCGCCGAGGGCTTGCTGCGCCACATCGGGAGCTGCTCATTGTGGACCTGCAGCGGAATCTGCGTTCGTGGGCGCTCCGGTGCGGTCCCCGTGCAGGGCTACTGTGCGCCCCGAAGGAGCGGCTGCGCAAACTCCTGCTGGTCTATGCAAAGCGCTGGGGATGGTGGCGGCTTCCTTCGGTGCCGGAGCGGTACCATCGGGCAGTGGCTCCACTGCAGGTGGAGGACGATGGCGAAGGGCTCGAACTCTGGCTACCGGAGGAACAACAGCAACCGCAGTATCCGCCGCTTAGGCGGGCGCACGCGCGGGAGCTCCGGCGCATCGCGCTGGCTCCGGGTGCGCGGCATGCAACCAAGCGCTGGACCGAAGAGGGCTTCATTGCGTTGGGACAGGCGCTTGTGCGGCAGGGAGGACAGGTGGTGCTCGTCGGCTCCCTACAGGAGCGTGAGCTCTGCCGGCGAATCGCTGAGGGCGTGGGCGAGGGAGCGGAGCTGTGCTGTACGGATTCCGTCCTGGAGGCTGCCCGCTGCCTGGACCGCTGCGATGCCGTGGTGAGTAACGATAGCGGGCTTGTCCACGTTGCTGCGGCACGGCGTGTTCCTGTGGTGGTGCTCTACGGTTCGACCGTGCCGGAGTTGGGCTTTGCCCCGTTTCGAGTGCCGGCGGTGGTGGTGCAGTATCCGCTCCCGTGCCGTCCGTGTACACACATTGGACGCAAGCGCTGCCCTTTGGGGCATTTCGCTTGCATGCGGCGAATTCAGCCACATCACGTCCTGAATGCCCTGCAGGTGCTGCAGGAGCGGCTTCAGGCGCCGTGAGGTCCAACACGCGGCAGCGGGGCGCGGTCGCGCACGTAGTGGTCCACCCACCAGCGGAGATCGGCGGTGCTCTCCGCCCAGCGCCCTGCCAGGACGTGGTCGGCATTGTCGTAGAGGATGAGCTTGTACGGGTGCAGTGCACGCTGGAGCGCCAAGCCCAAGTACAGGGCATGTTCTGCGGGGACACGCCGGTCGCCCGTGCCGTGCATCACCAGCAGCGGAGTTTGCTTGCAGAGCTCATGTGCCCACAGGACGGCGGAGCGTTCGGCAGCCTCGTGCATCGGGGAGCTGCCCTCCGGCAGGAAACGCAGCAGCGTGCGGTAGAGCGGGTCCGTCGGCGGCAGTGCATGCAGCATTGTTGGAGCACCGATGACCACTGCTGCGCGGAAGCGCGAGCAACGCCGCAGGAGCTGGAGCGTGAGCATTCCTCCACGGCTGCCGCCAATGACGCCGATGCGCTCGGGGTCCACCTCGGGCAGCGATTCCAGGATAGGCAGGAGGGCGAGGATATCCTCCAGCTCGGCTCCGCCCCATTCTTCTCGACCTTCGCTGCCGCCGGCGCCTCGGTACTGGCTGGCAATCGCCACATAGCCCCAGGAGGCATAGAGCCCAATTGTTGCTGCTGCCGTGTAGGGGGTCAGCGCTCCGCGTTCACCCACCCCGCCGCGGTTGAAGATCAGTGCCGGTGCAGGGCGTGGTGACTCCGCCGGTGGAAGCGCCAGGTAGCCGCGGATGCGCAACTCCTGACTCCGATAGGCAATCGAGAACAGGCGAACAGCGCAGAAATTGGCATATTCCGGTGGCGAAAGGCGCCGGCGCATCAGAGAGCGAATCGCCGGCGGGAGCTCGACGCTGAGCTGCTCCAGCAACATCACTGTGCCGAGGGTTGGCGATAGCGCTCGCGGTACTTCTGCTCCAACCGAGTGTGTCGGCTGCTGAGGTCAATCTCCCGACCCTGGATGAAAGCCCGTTCCACCTTGAGCGTACGCACGTCGAAGGGGTCGCCACTGCAAATGAAGAGGGTGGCATCCTTGCCCGGCTCCAGCGAGCCGACTCGGTCGGCAATCCCCAGGATCTCAGCTGCCCACAGCGTGATGGAGCGGAGCGCTGCGTCTTCGGAGAGCCCATGGGCAATAGCTGTCCCGACGTTGAACGGGAGATTGCGCTGCGGCCAGGAGTGCTCTTCGGCGATAGCAAAGCGGATACCCGCCTGCTCCAGCAGTGCGGGCAGACGGTAGGGCATGTCAATGGGCTCCTCCGCGCGTAGCGGAAGGCGGTGGGTGCGCACGAGGATGACCGGTACATCTGCCTGGCGGAGCTCCTCCAGACAGCGCCAGGCATCGGCGGCACCGACTAACACCATGCGGACGTTGAAGTGGCGCTTCAGCCGCAGTGCCTCTTGGATTTGCTCGTAGCGATTAGCATGGACAAAGAGCGGGAGCGAGTCCTCGAAGACCGCCCGCATTGCCTCCAGGCGTAGGTCCCGCCGGATGTGGGCAACCCCATGACGGGCAGTGTGGGAATACTGACGCGCCCGCTCCAGGAAGTCGTACAGGCGCTGGAGTTGCTGCCGGTACCGCTGTTCTGCAGCTTTGCGCTCCTCCCACCAAGGGCGCTCGGGCATGCGCACAACGACACCGGCGACGGCTTTCAGCGTGGCTTCCGGGGCAGTCCATCCATCCAGCAGCATGATGGAGCTGCGCCCGCTGATGAGCCCTCCCTCCGGCATCACATGGGCAAGCAGAATCCCATTGGAGCGGACGGTGGGGATAATTTCGCTTTCAACGTTGAAGGCAGTGGCAGCAGTGATGTTCGGGTTGAACTCACCCACCTCGGCGTAGTCCCGCGTTGCGCGCACGGCATCGATTTCAACCAGCCCAAGCCGCGAGGCAGCGGTGATGAAGCCAGGGTAGACCCGCTTGCCTGCGCAATCAATGCGCACGGCGGTGTCGGGCACGGAAATGTCGCGCCCTACGGCGAGAATTCGCCCATTGGCGAACAGAAGCGTGCCGTTCTCTATCACTCCGTGGCTTACTGTGTAGAGCTGCGCGTTGACCAGCGCAATCGGGCGCTGCTGCGGCGGTGCGGGGATCTGCGCCAGACAGGGAAGCAGCCCAAGGAGCACTACCGGGATGCGCTGCATGAGAAGTCCCATGTTTCGTGGCACCTGTGCCTATAAAGTGAGATACCCCTCAGCAGTTGGCTGCCGAGGGGTACTCCCCTTCCCACCTTTCACCACCACATAAGGAGGCCATAAGGAGGCGATGCAAAAATACGAAGTTCGAGGCATGCTGACAACAGGGGTAACCTTTCCCTTACCCAGAGGCGTGGAGTTGCCTCGACATTACACCTCCGTTGGAAGCGAGCAAGGAAGAGTAAATTTGCCCCTGGGAAAACGCTGTGATGACTCAAGAGGGCACGATGAACACTCAAGATACAAAGCAGGTGGGGCGACATTCGTTCTGGCAGGTTCCGGAAGGTTCCCGTCAACTCTGCTATGTCGACTGGGGGATTGCCCTGCTTTTTGTACTTGTGACGCTGGGCTATGTGGTAGGAGTGGTGCGCCTTTCCGCGCCACCAGCTGAAGATGCGGCAATATTGATGCGCTATGCAGTCCATTTGGCGGAAGGGCATGGGATTGTGTGGAACATCGGTGAAAGACCGGTGGATGGCGCGACCGATTTTCTGTTCATGCTCATGGTAGCGGGATTGGTAACGGTGGGATTGCCAGCAGAGCTTGCTGCCCGAAGCTTGAGCTTTGTCGCACATGTGGCAAATGTGTTGCTTGTGTATTTTGCTTTTCGATCGTTGTGGGGGGCGCCATGGTGGGGTGCCGTGGTACCTTCTTTTTACCTTGCTGTTGCAACTGGTGCAGCCTATATCTCCATGTGCTTTGGGACTCCAGTGTTTGCCCTGTGTGCTTCGGTAGCCTGGTTCTTGATCCTGCGTGCTATCTTGTGGGGACATACTCCGGCGAATACGCTTGCCTTCGGCGCCTTCGCCTTGGTCACGGGCTTGGTGCGACCGGAGGGGGTGATACTGACTTTCCTGATGTTGCTTGCCGTGCTTTTTCTCAAAGGGTGGCGAGAGGCGTTGCCTTTGGTGATAGCATGGGCAGTTTTCGTGATAGGCATCGGTGGACTGTACTTCCTGTGGCGTTGGCACTACTTTGGATACCCTTTGCCTAACCCTTTCTATAAGAAGGGGGGAGGTATGCTCCACTTTGATGGGCTCCGCCACTCGTACGTAGTATTGGGGGCTTTCGGAATGCCGTTTTTGCTCCTCTACGCTGGCGGGCTGTTATTCCAGGAGATGCGCCGTTTCCTGGTAGGACTTTTGATACCACCCTTTGGCTTTGCAACAGCATTTGTCCTGATTGCAAACGAGATGAACATTGCAGGTCGCTATCAGTACCCTGCACTGCCATTGCTGCTGATGGGGGTTGCTCCTGCAGCCTGGGCGCTCTATCGTTGGTTGCAGCCGCAACCACGCCGGGAATTGTTCAGGACTGTGGGAATTTATGTGCTCTTTGCCTCGCTGTTTCTATTGCTTGTCTACAGTCGGACCGTTCTCTACCGCTCATGGTTCCATCCCGACGGGCGTGCAGAAGTCGCTAAGAAGCTGGCACAATTCCGTTCCAAAGGGTACTGGATGGCAGTAAGCGAAGCAGGATTGTTACCATTCTACTCCGGGTGGAACGCCATAGACACTTGGGGACTGAACGATCCGTGGATTGCTCATCATGGTGGAATTACGCAGGAGTACTTGGAGCGGTATCGCCCTCATCTAATCATGTTCCATGCCTACTTTTCCCCGGTCGTCCCTACTAATCCTGAGCGGCGTGCAAGCCGCGATCCAAGAGTTATCCAGTGGGATTGGATGCTCGATACGCTAATGCAGTATGCCGAGCAGCGGGGTTACATTCTGGCAGCGGTGTACGGCGAAACACCATATGACACGCACTACTATTACGTGCGCCCCGACTTCCCTGATGCGGAGGCGATCGTCAAATTGATTCGCTCAACCCGATACATCTGGTATCGTACGGGGATGCCCTGCGCCAACTATGCGCTGCTGGAGCTGAAAACACCGTCCAAGGAGCCGTAACCGATGCTAGTGCTGTGCAGCCGCTGCACATGGGTGCAAAGCCGTTACGCAGGACTGCGGTAGCGGGGAATGTACGCTTCGGCTCGGAGAGTGCACTTGGGCAGGAGCACTGTAACATCTCAGACCCCAAGTGTGTCTGTTGCATATGTGGATGGTGTAGGGTGAGCGTATTCGTGCCCTGCGCATGCACCGGTATAGCGGGAACGGCTGTGCGTTCGTGGTGGATGCCAGTGGGAAGGCAGGAGTGTTGACGGAGTGGAAGATTTTGCGTAAACTAGCAGTAGCTCAATCACAGGAGCGAGTCTGTCTTACATTTCAAGGAGAGCTGCCATGCAGAGCTGGATTGCCAGTTACTGGAAACCCAACGGGGGGTAGCGCAGGTGTGGCAGTCGTGGGAACCATTCTCTTGTTGTGGCTGGGAAGCGCTCCTCCAGCACGGGGGCAGGGGTGCCCGAACATCTTTCCATCCATTGGAAATGTGGGGATAGCGACGAATACCCCCTGGAATGCGCTCCACATCGTGGGATGCCCTAATACAAACCTGTGCGATCCCACAATTCGCCTCTCGCTCAAGCACCCCCCGGAGCTAGGATGCCAAGAGCCAATAGGGACTCTCACCCATCATGCAACTATTTCACTGATCTCAAACGCAGGTGCCTACAGTAGTCTCTCGCAGACCGGGGATCTTGTGATTCGGGTAGATACAGGAAACATCCTGTATACTGTCTGGGACCCCGGTAAGAGGCACGTGTTCACGCTCGGGACTGGGGGAGGTGAGGATAAAGCACATGTGTGGATTGGGCACCGATTTTGGCGAGGATGGAGCGATGCTACAGAACCCTGCACCTCTGGAGTATGGACTCCTTTAGTGGGCATAGGGCGACCTGAGCCGAAGGGGGCACTCCACGTTGGACAGTTTGCTGTGATTGAGAGTGGTGGGTACTGGCTCAATGGCGCGCAGACTGCTTCGTGCGTTGGGGATACGTGGCAATGGTATAATTACGCATTGACAAAAGCGCCGGTTGCCCTGCTGAGCGGAGAATTCGGGAGACCGGATGGGCGTTCGGTGTTCCTCATCGTGGATAAACCTTCCCGGGACGACCCCAACAACAGGGTAATCTGGTCGAGGGAGGGTTACGAGTTCAAAGGAATCAGCATTGATGCAATCAATGGTGGAGTGGGGATAGGTATGGATCGGGGGTCTATCCTGCAGAGCGCACCATACGTGCACAGCGAGTATTCACGGCTCGATGTGGTTGCGCAATGCGGGGAGTGCCCACCGGATACGGGGCGGAAAGCTGCGATTCGAGTACTCGCATGGGGTGGCAATGGACGGCTGCAGGAGCAGTTCAAAGTTTCCTATGATGGATACGTGATGTGCCGGGAGCTCAAGGTTGCGCTGCCGGAGAGCTCAGAGTGGGAGTCGTGGCCAGACTATGTCTTCCGCTCGGACTACCCTCTGATGCCGTTGGAGGAGCTTGAAGCCTATGTTCGCACGCACGGGCATCTGCCAGGGGTACCGAGTGCTGCGGAGGTGCAGCAAAAAGGTGGCATCGAGGTAGGGAAGATGACTGCAAAGCTTTTGGAGAAACTCGAAGAACTGACGCTGTACCTACTGCAGATGTATACCAAACAGAAGGAACTAGAGCGGGAGAATGCCGTACTCCGTCGGCAACTTGAGCAGGTGCAATATCATGTCACATTATCCACAATGTCTCCCAATACAGGAGGTCAACGATGAAAAGTACATGGATGCAGGTGGCGATGGCGGTGGCGCTGCTGGCAGGGTGCGATGGTAGCCAGCAGCCACTTCGACCAAGCGAGCCCAGGATTGCCCGCTACACGACAGGGACACTCTTTCCAATGCACTATGGCGAAAGCGTGCATATTGAGGATTCCTTGGGAAACTGGCTGTGTACAATACGATTGGATTCGATCCAGGAAAGGAGACCCGCTTGGGAGGAATGCGAGCGGATACTATGCTTCTACTATTTGGGCTCCTGCAAGGCTTACGTGTACTTTACAGTGGTGACGGCACAGGATACAATTAGCACAAAGTTGGCAGTTCCTGGGTGTGGACCGTTCAAGGAGATGCCCCCGTGGTGGGGATGTACAGTTTGTGAGCGGGAGGATCGTGTATGGGGTGGCGAGCAACGCCAAGACACCCTGGGCTTGAGGCTATGTCTATTGTGGCTGGCTCCACATCCTGATACGTCGTCTACTATTAGGTTACAAGACTACGAGGCGACGCTATGCGTGCAGCAATGGCAAAGATAGGCGGCTTGGCGGTCGCTACTGTGCTGGCATTGTTGGTTAGCGTTAGCCATATGATGGGGAAATGGCTTTTCGAACTCCTGTAGATGAATGGTGGTGTGGTACTGACCCAGGAGCTATTGATTCGCTTTTCCTTTGGCGCTCCTCATCTTCGTACCGAGTCAGTAGTGAGTGCTATGTGGTGCGAATTGCGATCCATCTGCTGCGCCGAGACGGGTGTGGGGGGAATGCTCTCACCATGAGTGATATCCCGACGATCCTCTCCATCTTAGCTGAGCACTTCGAGCCCCATGGTATACGCTTCTACCTTGTTTCGGTGGATACCATCTGCAATACCTATTACTACAACGGCTGGCAGTCGCCTTGGGGTGTCAATGAAGTGAACGGGGCTATCAATCTATACCTTAGTGGATCTGATGCTTTATCGTATGGAATAGGTGGAATAGCATCTGGAATCCCAGGGAAGTACTTGTGGGTTGGAGGGAGAGAAGATGGAACAGCCTTGAGCTTATCGCCGGTTGTTTCCCATGAAATGGGGCATTGCCTTGGTTTGTTCCATACCTTTCACGGGCTTTGTGAACGTGGTAGCTGTCGTGAACTTGTCAATGGCTCTAACTGTAGTGAGTGCGGAGACTATGTTTGCGATACCCCTGCTGATCCAACGAAATTCAACGAGAATTCTCTATGTAGGTGGACTGGGCGGACATGTAAGCAGGATGTGGATAGTGTAGATGCAAATGGCGACCGTTACAGGCCAAACCTGGAGCTGATTATGGCATACGTACGCCTGTCTTGTATGAAGTATCTCACCGCAGGTCAAGGGGAACGGATGAGGGAGCACCTTGCTAATTCTGGGCTGCTGCGGGGGGTGACAATTCCAGAGGTAGTAGTCATAGATGGAGATACCATTGCCTCAGGCAACACCAGAGTCGAGGAAGCAGCAGGGCGCATTGAGGTTGTTAATTCGGTGGTTGAGCCAGGGGGACGGATGCTCCTGAAGGCATGTAGGGCAATCACTTTCAAGGCTGGTGCTCATCTCCAAAAGGGGGCGATTGCCCATGCGTACATTGATAGGGGATTGTGCTGCCCAACAACAGAAGGGATTGTCGCACAATCAGTCCAGCAAGTGAAGGTAGACGCTCGGGAGGAGGAGATTTCACTTATGCTCTGGCCTCAACCTGCGGCTGAGAGCCTTGAACTTAGGATTGCTGCTACAGGACTTATTGAGCGTGTTGAGATCTTCGATGTCTTTGGACGAAGGGTGGCGGTGCTGCCTTCCTCACAGTATGTTGTTGATGTCCGCGCCTACCCATCGGGCACTTACATTGCGCGGGTGTGGACTTCGCGCGGGATGGTCTCAAAAGCTTTCCTTGTCATGCGATGATGGACTCCAATGGTGGGAGGCAACGATGCAGCGCGCAACTGTAGCCCTCGTCGGATGGCTGCTGGCAACGGGTTCAGCGCTGTGGGGGCAGTCTACCGGCGCTCTGCGCTGGTTGGGGGTGGAGGCAAAAGAATACGTGGGTGCGGTCATTGATTCCCCGTTCGTGGTAGGTCCGGTATCCTCAAGGCTCTGGAATCCGGATAGTATTCGCTGGACGACTATACGCCCTCCCGCCGGATACAATCAAATGATGCTCTACGATATTTCCTGGGACGGAAGGGTGTTGGCGGGGTGGGTTCAAGAAGCAGGGAGTAATGAGTACTTCCTGATTCGCTTGCGGCGAGAGGATGGGACATATGAAGTGGTGGAGCGAAGACAATGGTATCCAGATCGCAATGTACAAATTTCCGGAGATGGGAAAATATGCGCAGGCGTAGGAATAGACTATGTTATCGATATCCCCTTTGATATTGCCATATTTTGGCGGGGTGGAGATACACTATGGAGGGAAGCTCTACAGGTTTTTTCCAGACCTGCTGCGAGCGGAGCATATGACCTCTCATGGGATGGGAACCACGTAGCAGGACGGGCACCGAAAGCTGCAGATTACCGCAGTCCAATCTTTATCCAGCCTGTTCGGTATACCTATAACCACGTTCGGCGGCAGTGGGAAAAGACGTTCCTCGTACCCCTTGGATTCAACGGCGCTGCTCTCGGGATATCGGCAGATGGGAAGCTCCTTGTGGGATGGATGGCGGACACTACGACCGGGAAGAGCCGTGCGTTTTGGTGGACTGAGCAGGATGGGGCTCGTCTGTTGCCAGGACTCAGTGATGTAGGGGAGAGCCAGGCCTTAAGGGTATCCGCCGACGGGCGGATCATTGTTGGTCGCGCACAAGTGGTGGAGTATGGGACACAGACATGGCACGCGGTGCGCTGGGTAAATGAGGTGATAGAGGACCTCAACCAAACCTATCGGGCGCTATTGCAGGATAGCTCGGTGTTGTACGATGTGCGGGCGATATCTCCTTCGGGGCGCTACGCTATCGGTACGGGATACAACGGGAGGACTCAGCGGAAGGAATGGTACCTACTGGAGTTCTGGGGAAACAACGCCCCTCGGGCAGCCTACCAGGTAGCTCCTGCCGAGAGTGCGCGGGTGGGACCACAGCCCGTGCTGGAGATGTGGGGTGCGGATATCGAGCAGGATTCGCTGCGCTTTGTGGTGGAGCTGCTGCAAGGAAGCGATACGCTGCGCTTGGTGACCGGGTTTGTCTACGACACGGCGCGAGCCCGACTGCAGGTAGAGCTACCGGATGGATGGCGGAGGTGGCGGGTGCGCGCCGTAGACCGGCAAGAGGCGTCCTCTCCATGGAGCCGATGGCGGAGCTTCTTCATATCGCCGAATCAAATGCCGACGTTTCGGATCCTCAGCCCTGAAGATGCCGCCCGTTATCACCGGAGCGATACGGTCCTGTTCCGCTTTATGGCGGAGGACGCCGATGGGGATTCGGTGCGGGTGGAGATCCGGCTGGAACGGCTTGGAACGCCTTCGGAGCAGCAGTTGTGGACACAGTGGGCAGCCAGTGGAGATACCCTGGAGTCCCGGCTCGATGGACCGCACGCTCCCGGAGAGATATGGTGGCGGGCACGAGTGTGGGACAACAGACAAGGGGTGAGCGAATGGAGCCAGGTGCGGCTGCTGGAATTTGTCAACCGGGCACCACTGATTGAGCTACTCACGCCGCCGGCTGATACGCTGGTGTTGCATCCGGTGTGGATCTGTGTCCGCAAATGGGATCCCGAAGGGGATAGGGTGCGCGTAGAGCTGGAATTGCAGCATGCTGCGCTGGGAGATGTGGTGAGCTGGTCCTCGGCGTGGCAGACGCAACAGCAGAGCATAGTGTGCGTGAGCGTTGGGATACCGGATTCTGTAGCAATCCCTATGGTTCAGCTTCCGGCAGGGGGGACGTGGCTGTGGCGGACACGAGCAAGTGACGAGTTCGGTGGGGTGAGCGAATGGACCCCGACGCGACGGCTTCACTACCAAGGAGTGTCGGTACCGAATGGGCAGCCGCAGGAGGGGATACGGCTGTGGGTTGTGCAACAGGGGGATGGCATAGTGGTGCGGTGGAGCCTCCAGCAGCCTTCACTGGTGAGGCTGGAAATGTTCGATAGCTACGGGCGGTTGGTCAAGCACCTTACCGAGGGGTTCTACGGCGCGGGCGAATACAGTGCGGAGATACGCTCGGAGGTGGGGAGCGGAGTGTACTGGTTCCGCCTCATCGCCGGTGGGCGAGTTGTAGTCCATCCAGTGGTGCTGCTGCGGTAGCCTTATGTGAGAACGCTCGTACGGCGCCGATGGTGTGAGGATGCAGCAGTTGCTGTATCCCCTGTCTATCTGTGGTTCCCTGCTGTGCATTCTCCACAAGTGTGGAGCCAAGCCGTCGGATTGCTTCGGTTACTGTGGGATGCTGCGGGGTAGCCCGCGGAGCAACTCCGTAGCCTTGCGCCTTGTCTGGGTGGCTGCGCAATTGTTTGAATGGCTCAGTGAGCAGTTGTCGCAGCTTTTGCGGCAATTCCGTCGGCGAAGGCGCTTCCTGTTAGGCTGCCGGGAGCGGGGAAAGCTACCATGACGGCGAAGCTGGCGACCTATCTGCATCGGCAGGGGTAGCATCCGCTGGTGGTGGCGGATCTGCGCCGTCCGGCAGCTGCCGAGTAGCTCTGTACGTTGGCTGTGCAGGATTCCAGTGCTGTGCGTCGTTCCCGAGAGCGAGATGCTGGAAGGGCTTGTTGCGCGAGCAGTAGAAACAGCGCTCTTAAATGCCCGAACACCGGTTCTGGTGGATAGCTCCGGGCAGCCTACCGCGGACGAAACCCTAATGGAGGAGTTTGACAGCTCCATCGGCTGCTGCAGCCGCAGGAGACGTTGGTGCTCTGCGATGCCATGCTGGGACAGTCGGTGTTGCTGACGGCGCGCGACTTCCACGAGCGCATCGGGCTGACCGGGGTAAATTGGATGGCGATGTCCGGGGTGGTGCAGCACTCTCGCTGTGCGCCAGCCTGGGGGTGCTCATCAAGTTCATCGGTGTTGGGGAGCGGTGGGAGGCGCTGGAGCCCTTTCGCCCGGACCGTCTGGCAGCGCGGATTCTGGAGCTGGGCGATGTTGACACTCTGCTGGAGCGGGTCTTGTAGGGGCTGCCTGCCACGCCACCGGCAAAGGTAGCAGAGGAGCGCTTCACCTTTGAGGAGCTCTCGAGTAAGTCCGGGCTTTGCAGCGGATGGCTCCGCTCTCGGAGCTGCTGCGACTGCTGCCCGGTGGAGGAGCGCTCGCCAAGACCCTGCCCGTGGATGAGCGTGCGCTACGCTGAGGCGATTATTCTCTCGATGACGCCCAAAGGAGCAGCGCAATCCCAGGCTTTTGAATGCTTTGCGCTGCCGAATTGCGCGCGGCAGTCGAACAAGCGTTCAAAGGATGAATCGTCTTGTGGCGAGCCTTGAACGACCGCAGCAGCTGCTCAAGCTGTGGAAGCACGCTCGGCGTGCCCTTCCACTACAGCAGCTGCGGGGCAATGAGCATGTGGAAGTAGCACAGCGGTTTCCTGGCACAATGGTCAAACTGCGCTTGCGGCGCCGTGGACGGCGCAATCGCCCCTTCTACGATATCGTCGCCGTTGACAGCCGCGCTCCGCGCGATGGTGCATACCTGGAGCGCATCGGCTACTACGATCCGCTGACCACGCCCTCGACTATTGTCATCAACCCTGAGCGTGCCCTGTACTGGCTCAACGTGGGGGCACGTCCGACGCACACGGTGCGCTTGCTGCTCAGCTACGAGGGCATTCTGCTGCGGCGCCGACTGGAGAAGGTGGGGAAATCGCCGGAGGAGATCGAGCGCATGGTCGCCGAGCATCGGGAGCGGGTTCGCCAGCGCTATTTCCGGCTCAAGGAGCGACGGCAGCAACGGAAGCTTCGTCGGAGCAGCGCTCAAGAATCGCCGGCTGAGGCGTGATGACGCCGGAGAGTTTCTACATCTACGGGCGCCATCCTGTGCGAGAGGCATTGCGCAGCGGAGCGCCGGTGCAGAAGCTCTATCTCCACTACGGCACGCGGTATCGGGAGGAGCTCAAGCGCTTGGCACGTCAGCAGGGGATTCCGGTGACGGTTGTGGATGCTGCGCGCTTTGCCGAGGTTGTCCGTAGTGCTGGCGTGACCGATGTTGTCCAAACGCAAGGAGTGGTGGCGCTCTGCGCGCCGGCACGGTTGTGGAAGCTGGAGGAGCTCGTCGGCTCAGCGCCGCAGCCGGATACCCTCCTTGTTGCCCTGGACGGGATAGAGGACCCGCAGAACCTGGGGGCAATTGCCCGCAGCGCGGAAGCCGCTGGATGTGCCGGGCTGCTCCTTCCCCGACACCGCGGCACCCCGATCACCCCTGCAGCCCTGAAAGCCTCTGCCGGGGCATTGGTGCGCCTACCGGTGGCAGTGGTGACGAACCTGGCACAGGCGTTGCGTTGGCTGCGTGACCGGGGCTTCTGGATTATGGGCACCGCCGCCGATGGCGAACGGCTCTACTGGGAGCCGCTTCCGGTGCTCCCGATTGTGCTCGTCATCGGAGGGGAGCATCGCGGGATGCGCCCGAGCATTCGCAAACTCTGCGATTGGGTCGTGCGTATCCCTCTGCATGGAGCGGTTGAATCGCTCAACGCTTCGGCTGCTGCTGCCGTTGTGCTCTTTGAGCTGCGCCGGCAACGGAGCGTGGAGGTACCCCTTGCCACATCGCCGGAGCATGTATCGAATTGAGCAGACCGATGCCGAGCTGCTCGGCACGCAGGCGGAGATTGTCTACGAGCTCACCTTCGATGCTGCCGAACGCCATCTGCTCGGCGTAGGGCTGGAGGTCACCACCCGAGGACAGCCGTACCTGGAGTTCGTGCTGCCGGCATGGACGCCGGGCAGCTACAAGATCCGCGAGTTTTCGGCGCACTTCACCCTGCTGCAGGCAGAGGATGAACGCGGGACGCCGCTGCCGGTGGAGTGGTGCGAAAAGCATCGCTTCCGCGTGTACTGTGCGGCTGCTGAGCGTGTGCGGCTGCGAGCACTCTACTACGGGAATGAGCGCTCGGTGCGGACCACGCATGTGGACCGCTGGCATGCCTTTGTGATGCCCTCCAATTGCCTGCCGTACGTGGAGGGGCGGCAGCAGGAGCTACACCATGTTGTGTTGCGCCGTATCCCCACAGGGTGGTCGACGGTGACGACGGCGCTCTCGCCAGTGGGGGTGCACGAGCATCGCTACGGCGCGCTCAACTACGACATCCTGGCGGATTCGCCCATCGAGGTGGGCGCGCACACGGTGTTGCGCTGCATCGTTGACGGAGTTGTGCACGAGCTGGCAATTGTGAGCCAGGAGCCGGTGCAATCGGAGTGGTTGCCGGACGCTGTGGGTCGGCTGGTGACGGTAGTGCGCGATTTCTGGGGTGGAAGTCTGCCTTACGACCGCTACGTCATCATCGTGCATGTTGCACCGGGGATGTTCGGAGGATTGGAGCATGCGCGTTCCCAGGTGCTGGGGGTCGAGGAGGCAGCCTTCCGCGAGCCTGCCGCAGCGCAGCGCTTTCTGCGCTTGCTGGCGCATGAGCTGTTCCATGCGTGGAACGGGAAGCGGATCCGACCGCGGGAGCTGGGTCCCTTCGATTACACGCGCGAGGTCTATACGCCGCTGCTGTGGTTGGTCGAGGGAGTGACCTCCTACTACGAGCTGCTGTGCGCCTACTGGGCTGGGGTGTTGACACAACGGGAGCTGCTGCAGCAACTGGCGCTGGATGTGGAGCGCTTGGCGCACACGCCGGGGCGCTTTGCCCTCTCGGTGCGCGACAGCAGCCTCCTTGCCTGGGTGAAGCTCTACGCTGCCAGCCCCGATGGGCTGAACCGCTTCCCTTCATACTACCTCAAGGGCGAGCTCATCGCCTGGTTGCTGGACCTGTGGATTGTGAGCCGCTCGGAGGGGAGACGGCGGCTGCGGGATGGGCTGCTGGGATTATGGGAGCGGGCGCGGCAGCGTCCGCACGAGGGCTTGACCGAAGAGGAGGTGCTGCACATCCTGCAGGAGTCCACAGGGGTGCCACTTGGCGGGATGCTCCGGCAGTGGCTCTCTGAGCGGGCTGAGCTGCCGTACGAGGAGGTTCTGAAGCGGGTCGGACTGCAACTGCTCTGGGAGCATCCGCAGCCGACGCCGCAGAGTCTTGGCAATGGCGTTGCGATTGCGCCGCAGTTGCCTCTGCGCTTCACCGGGCTGAGCCTTCGGGAGACACCGGAGGGATTGCTGGTGGAGGCGGTCGAGGACGATTCCCCTGCCGCACACGCCGGCATTGCTGTCGGGGATGAGCTGTTGGCGCTGGGCGGGTATCGGGTGCGTACACGGCAGCAGTGGGAGCGCATCCTCGCTGCCGCCGGCGCGCCGCTGGAGGTGGTGGCGGCGAGCAACGGGCGACTCTACCGAACGGTGCTGGCGCCAGAACCGGAGCGCACTGCACGCGTGCTCATTCGCGCCGAAGATGCAGCGCAGCTTCAGTTGCTGCAGGCGTGGTTGCAGCCCCCGCTGCGTGTGTCCGAATCCCTCCCCTCGGCGGAGCTGCCATGGGACGCTGGAGTATCGCGCTAATCGGTGCCCTTGCCCTGGGTGGCTGCCAACTCTGGTGGAACGCCGAGGCGTACTTCAACACCTACTACAACATGCGCCGCCTGATGGGGGAGGTGGAGTCTGAGTTCGAATACTACGACGAGACGCGCCGCACCGAGCGCCCGCGCGTGCTGGTGCCCGATTCGGTGCTGCCCGAACCCCTGGAGGCGACGGAGTTACCGACCTTCCTTCGGGCGTACATCATCGAGCCACCGAAGCTCCAGGTGGTGCAGCAGCGGCTGGATTCGATTCTGCGCAAGGGGTCGAAATTGCTCGCATTGCGTGCCCGCTCGGAGCTCGTGGACGATGCCCTGCTGCTGATGGCGCAGAGCTTCTTCTACCGCGGAGAGTGGCTACCAGCGCAGGTGAAATGCCAAGAGCTGCTACAACTGTTTCCGAACAGCCCGCTGGCAGCCGATGCACAGTTGCTCCTGGCGAAGTCCTACCTCATGCAGCGCAAGGTTGCCCTGGGAAAGCGTACGCTCTCCCGAACGATTGATGCCGCATGGCGCCAGAGGCGCAGTGATATCCTTGCCGAAGCATACCGGCTCCTGGCAGAGCTGGCGCTGACCCAAGGGGATGCCGAAGGGGCGTTGCGTCCGTATCGCCATGCCGTTGCCATCGAACCCGATGCTCGACTGCGGGCGCGTTGGCAACTGGAGTTGGCAGCACTGCTGTACCGTCTGCGCCGGTATGAGGAAGCTGCAGCGGCATTCCAACAGGTGCTGCGCTATAGCCCCGAGCTGGTTGTGGAGTTTGAGGCACAGCTCTACCGAGCGGCAGCGCTCATCCGGGGTGGGCAGCTTGCGGAGGCGGAAGCGCTATTGCAACGGCTCAAATCCAGCCGACGTTACGCGCAATGGATGGGGTACGTGCTGGCGCAGGAACTGGTGCTGCGCCGGAAGGCGGGTGCTTCCGATGAGGAATTGCGTCGGATTGAGCGCCGAGCAGACTCAGCCTTCTCTGGCAATCCAGCACTGTTGGCAGCACATTATGAGTACGGTCTGGAGCTGCTCCAGCAAGGGGAGCTCCGGCGGGCGCAGCGCTACATTGCCCGTGCAACAGTGGCGCGCTCTCCGGTCTTTGCCCGCGCGCAGTACTACAGTCGGCTCTTGGCGCGCTGGGAGCAAGCAACCGCAACGGTGGAATCTGCCCGGCAACGCGCTCCAGAGGAGCTGCCCGATACACTACGCACCCGAGTCGCCGATGCGCTCTACGAATTGGGGCGAGTCTATGCCCAGCTTGGGAAGGCGGATTCGGTCGAGCACTTCTACCGTGCAGCTCTTCGCTGGTATGGAGATGATGACCCCAAGCGCGCGCGAGCGCTTTTGGCGTTGGGGGATTGGTTGCGTGTGAGCAATCCGGCAGAGGCAGATTCCCTGCTGGAGGAGGTAGTATGGCGATATCCGGTAACGCCGTACTCGGCATATGCCCGCCGTCTTCTCGGCTACACTGAAGAGGCGGTGGTGGACACGGCAGCGGAGCTATACCGTTCGGGGATGCAGCTTCAGGCGGTCGGGGAGTACGCTTTTGCGCAGCGCCAATGGCGGCGCATCGTTGAAGGGTATCCGACATCGCCCTATGCGCCAAAGGCACTCTATGCCCTGGGATGGTTGTATGAGCGCCGGCTGGGTCACAGGGATAGCGCCCTTGCATGCTATGCCGAGCTCGTGGCACGCTATCCGCAGACGCCCTATGCTCGGGAGGTCTACACGAGCGTGCTCTATGCCCTTGCGCATCGAGAGGGTGTGCCGATAGATTCCATACGGCAGCGCTATCCCGGGAGTGCTCCGTCGGCGGAGAAGGGCAGGGGTGAGAAGGAGAATTCCCCGCCGGTGCTCGAACCTGTTCCGGAACCTCCTCCGGTTCAGCCTGATATTCCAATGCCAAGGACTACGCCGGATCTGCCAAGACCTACTCTGCCGCCGAAAAAGCCGTAACAGCTTGATTTTTCAGCAACTTATGGAGTTCAGAGCTTCGGGAAATTTTCCGTAAATTGCGCTCGGGCGCTGCGCGCCCAGAGAAGATGTCGAACCGCGTGGAGAGCTCCCATGGCACTGCTGCCGCCGATCAACTTCCAACGCTGGATTGAGGAGCACCGCCACCTGCTCAAGCCGCCGGTAGGGAATGCCGTGGTGTATAAGGACAACGCGGACTTCATCATCATGGTAGTGGGCGGACCCAATTCGCGCAAGGACTACCACTATGACGAGGGTGAGGAGTTCTTCTACCAAATCGAAGGCGACATCACGCTCAAGGTCATCGAGGATGGCAAGCCGCGCGACATTGTGATTCGGGAGGGCGAGATCTTCCTGTTGCCGCCGAGGGTGCCGCATTCTCCGCAACGTCCGCCGAATACGGTGGGACTGGTCATCGAGCGGAAGCGGCGTCCCGATGAGCTGGATGGCTTCATGTGGTTCTGCGAGCAGTGCGGGAACAAGCTGTATGAGGAGTTCCTGCACGTCAGCGATATTGTCGAGCAGCTTCCACGCGTCTTTGAGCGCTTCTATGGCTCGCTGGAGCTTCGCACGTGCAAGCAGTGCGGAGCCGTCATGGAACCACCCCAACCGGCGCGCGAATGATGCGGTGGAAGCTGTGCGTCTGCATGTGGGGTACCCTGTGGCGTTCCTGACGCCCGGGGTATCCCTGTGCAGGCGTCGTTGAGCTTACTCCTCAGGCGGTGGGAGGAAGCGGTTTTCTCCTTTGCGGATTGCTGAGGTGGGGAGTTCACGGCGGTGTGAGGAGGATGGAGGGGGCAAGGGCGTTGTGGGGAGGACAAAGCGCGCGTCAGGCTCTACGAGCACTGGCGGAATCGTCTCAAGCGTGCGGAAGGGTGCGCTCAAAGGCGTATCATCTGGGCGGAGGAGGTACCAGAGGGCAAGGGAACCGCTGAGAAGGAGCGCTGCGGCAACCACCCATCGCCGCCAGGAGGAAGCAGGACGCTCGGAGCTTAGACGTTGCAGCAATTCCGCCTCGAAGGTTTCGGGGACAGGGGGTTCGGGCAGCTCTTGCAGGATGTGGCGAAGCCATAGCTGCTGCTCGAAGTCCTCCGGAACGGGCACCTCTGGAAGGAGATGCTTCAGCTTTTCGGGCTGGTGTGGGGTGAGGCTCATAGCTGCTTAGAGGGGTTGCCGTACAGTTCCTCGTAGAGGTCGCGCAGGAGTTCCTGAAGGCGCTGCCGCGCACGGTTGAGCCGGGATTTGACCGTGCCCAGCTCGGTTTGGGTGATTTCGGCGATCTCCTCGTAGCTTAGCTCCATGATCTCGCGCAAGATAACAATTTCGCGAAAGCTCGGCGGTAGCTGCATCAGGGCTGCCTGGACGCGTTGCGCGATGAGCGTTGTATCTACCCGAGTGTCGGGAAGGTACTGGGTATCGGGAGGCTCCCATGCGTGCTCCTCGTCGGGATCCTGCCCACTGCTGAGGGCGGAGAACGGTACGGTCGCGCTGCGCTGTTGCTGCTGGTAGAAGCCGCGAGCCAGATTTGCAGCGATGGTATAGAGCCATGTGGAGAAGCGCTGCTCGGGGTTGTACGAGTGCTTGTACCGATAGAGGCGCAAGAAAGTTTCCTGAGCGATGTCGAGCGCGTCGTCGTAGTTGCCGGTAAAGCGGTAGAGGAAGTTCACGATTGCGGACTTGTAGCGGCGCACCAGGAGCGTATAGGCTGCCTCGGAATTGTCCGCCTGCAAGCGCTGCATGAGCTCTTCATCACTGGCGTGGCTGAGGGCGCGAAGTTCGGAAGAGCTCAGCGGCATGGTCGCTCAACGGCTATGGGACGGGTCTGCCACGGGGAAGAATTGCAGAAGCGCTGTGGAAAGGCGTTCAGCAGGGAGCAGTTGGAGTCCATCCCACGTGGGGCGGCGACGGTTGCGCACGAGGGCACTGGGCAGGATGACCTGCCGAATCCCCGCCCGCTGGGCTTCGCGCAGCCGGAGCTCAGGAAGGGGAACGGGGCGGAGCTCGCCCGTCAGACCGATTTCGCCAAATGCTGCAGTGCCCTGTGGCAGCGGGAGGTCGCGGTAGCTGCTCACCAATGCTAAGGCAACGGCGAGGTCGAGGGCTGGATCGTAGATATGCAGCCCGCCGACCACGTTGACGAACACATCGTAGTGACGAAGCCCGATCCCGAAGCGCCGCTCTAAAAGGGCAAGGAGCATTTGGACCCGCCGGTAGTCGTAGCCTGTAATGGTGCGTTGCGGCACGCTGTATCCGCTCGGGGCAACCAATGCTTGTACTTCAAGCAGGAGGGGGCGGGTTCCTTCCAGTACGGCGGCGATTGCTACTCCGGGCTCGGGAAGTTCGCGCTCTTGGAGGAAGAGCGCTGAAGGATTGCGCACCTCACGCAAGCCCTCCGAGCTCATCTCAAAGAAGCCCAGCTCGTGGGTGGCGCCGAAGCGGTTCTTCAATGCCCGCAGAATGCGGTAGCCGTACGGGCTTTCCCCTTCGAGCACAAGGACGGTGTCCACGATGTGCTCCAGAACCTTGGGTCCGGCAATTAGCCCCTCTTTAGTGATGTGCCCGATGAGCAGGAGCACCTTTCCGCTCTGCTTTGCCAGATGTTGCAGTCGGGAGGCGGCATAGCGGACCTGGGCAACGGAACCCGGCGGGGATTCCAGCTCGGCGTGGGCAACGGTTTGGATGGAGTCGATGACGACCACCGGAGATTCCACAGTGCTGATGAGCTGTTCGATGCGCTCCAGTTCCGTTTCGCAGCACAGGAGAAGCTCTTGGGGGGAGGGGCGAAGCCGATCGGCGCGCATCCGGATCTGCTCGGGCGACTCCTCCCCAGAGATGTACAGCGGGCGCAGCGCGTCGAGCTGCGCACAGAGCTGGAGCAGCAGGGTGGATTTGCCCACCCCCGGCGGTCCTGCCAAAAGGAGGATGGATCCGGCAACCATGCCGCCGCCGCAGACGCGGTCGAACTCTTCAATGCCCGTCTGAAGCCGCTCCTGTGCCCCTGGAGCGACCGCCCGCAGCGGAACCACTGTCACGGGTGCCAAGGAGGCTTGGGAGGTCCGTGCGGGAGCCTTCTCCTGCCGGTGCTCCTCAACGAAGGTTTCCCACTCACCGCAGACAGGGCAACGTCCGACCCAGCGGGCGGAGGTTGCTCCGCAGTTCTGGCACACGTAGAGGGTGCGTGTCTTCACGCTGAAGAGTCCGGTGCTGTGACAGCAATACGGACGTCTACGACAGCGGCTCCATTGCCTTTGGGGTAGACCAGCAGCGGGTTGATGTCCAGCTCCTCAATCTGCGGCTGCTCTACGGCAAGCTGCGACAGGCGCAGGATGCACTCGGCAGCCGCATCCAGATCGGCGGGTAGTTGCCCTCGGGCTCCTTGCAGCACGGCAGCCGAGCGGATGGAGGTGAGCATCTGGTAGGCGCTGCGCTCCCGCAGCGGGGCAATACGGAAGGCAACATCGCGGAAGACCTCTACGTAGATGCCCCCCAGGCCTGCCATGAGGATGGGACCAAACTGTGGGTCGCGCTTCATACCCAGAATTAGCTCAACGCCGCGCTGCCCCATGCGCTGGAGGAGTACCCCGTGGAAGCGCGCCTGGGGGGCATGTTCGGCGATTGCGCTGCGGATGCGCTCGAAGGCAGCGGCAACGGCGTGAGCGGAGTCAACGTTCAGGATAACGCCGCCGATGTCGAATTTGTGCACAACGTCCGGCGAAAGCACCTTGAGCGCCAGCGGATAGCCCAAGCGTTCGGCTTTCTCCACCGCTTCCTCGGGGCTTGCGGCGGTGTCCCAAGGCAGAAGAGGGAAGCCGTAGAGCTCCAGCACGCGGAAGGCGATGTCTTCTGGGATGAAGCCATACGGGGTGCGCGGGGCTGTCGCAAGGAGCTGGCGGACGCGTTCGGCATCGCTGGGGAAGGAGCAGTAGCCCGTACGTGGGCGTTCGATCCAGCGCCGGTACTGTGCCATCGCTGCCAGAGCGCGGGCAGCGTCCTCGGGGAAGTCGTAGCACGGAACGCCGGCGGCGCGCAGCCGCTCCTTGGCTGGTGCCACGTCAATGACGCCCATGAAACAGGTGAGGATAGGCTTGCGGCGCTGCTGTGCTGCTTGCAGGATGACCTCGGTGATTGCTTCCATATCCGCGGTGGGGATGGGGACGAAGAGCACAAGGAGAGCATCCACCGAGGGTTCCTCCAGCAGGGCTTGCAGGACGCAGCCGTAGCGCTCGGAGCGGGCATCGGCGATGAGGTCAACGGGGTTGGTCACGGCAGCATGTTCGGGCAGATGGCAGCGGTCGCGTAGCCGGAGGGATTCCGGCAGGGTGGGAACCTCCAGACCGTGCTGCACGCACGTATCGGCTGCCATGATGCCGGGTCCGCCGGCATTGGTTACAATTGCCACCCGCGTGCCTTGTGGAAGCGGCTGATTGGCAAAGGCAACGGCGTATTCGAAGAGGTCCTCCACGGTATCGGCGCGCAGGATTCCGGCTTGGGTAAAGAGCGCCTGGTAGACCTCATCGCTTCCGGCAAGGGAACCCGTATGGGAGGCAACGGCGCGGGCACCGGCGCTGGTGCGCCCGGCTTTGAGCGCCAGGATGGGTTTGGTCGGAGGGCTTTCGCTGGTGATGAGCTGTGCCAGCTCCAGGAATCGGCGTCCGTCGCTGAGCTCCTCGATGTAGAGCGCGATGACGCTCGTCTGCGGATCCTGCCACAGGTAGACCAGGAAGTCCAGCTCCGTTGCGCCGGCTTTGTTGCCGAGGCTGATGACCTTGCTGAGCCCGATTCCCTGGGCGCGGGTATAATCGAGCACGGCGGCGCAGAGCGCCCCACTCTGGCTGATGAAGCCGATGTTGCCGCCGCGCGCCATCGCCTGTCCAAAGGTTGCGTTGAGTCGGATGGCGGCGTCGGTGTTCATCACGCCCAGGCAGTTGGGACCCAACAGCACAATCCCGTACTGCTGGGCAATCCGGCGCAGTTCGGCTTCGCGGACGGCTCCCTCCGGACCGATCTCCTTGAAGCCGGCGCTGATGACGATAGCGGCGTGGATGCCGACCCGACCGCACGTCTCCAGCACCGATGCCACAGCGGGTGCCGGAACGGCGATGATCGCCAGCTCGACCGTCTCTGGCAGTGCTTCGACGCTGGGGTAGGCGCGGATTCCACGGATGGCGTGGGCGTGTGGGTTGACGGGGTAGATCACCCCGGTATAGCCACCCAGCAGGAGATTTTCCAGCAGCAGGTAGCCCACGCTATTGGGCTGCCGCGAGGCGCCGATGAGCGCAATCGAGCGGGGCTCCAGAATCGGGCGGACATCCCACACCGTTCCGATGGGCGAGCTGCGCTGGCTCATGGCTATCCTTGGGAGCGGAGTGCTTCGGCGCCGCTGGCGATTTCGACCATCTCCTTGGTGATAGCAGCCTGGCGCTCCTTGTTGTACTGGAGCTGCAGATGGCGGATGAGTTCGTGAGCGTTGTTCGTGGCGTTCTCCATGGCAATCATTCGGGCGGCTTGCTCGGCGGTGTAGGATTCCAGGAGCAGTTGCCAGAACTGCACCCGCACGTACATCGGAAGCAGTGCATCCAGGATCTCCAGCTGGGAGGGCTCAAAGATGTAGTCCGCCCGCTGGGCATGCTGCTGCGGTGCGGTGATGGGGAGCAAGACGTGGTGGCTGACCTCCTGCCGCAGGACCGAGCGGAACTCGTTGGAGAGCACCTCGATGCGGTCGTACCGCCCGGCAAGGTAGGCATCCATGAGCAAGTGGGCAATCTCATAGGCGGACTCAATACGCAGCGGAGAGAACAGCCCTGGGCGCTCGTAGCCGAGCAGTTCGGCGGCGTACTTGCGGAAGTAGTTCACCGCGCGTGCGCCCAGGGCAAGCAGCTCCAGGCGTGCCTTTGGGAATTGCTGCCGTAAGCGCTCCAGATACTGTTGGGCTGCGCGCAGGACATTGCTGTTGAAGCTGCCGCACAATCCACGATCAGCGGCGATGACGACAAGCCCGATTGTGTTCACCTCGCGTCGGACTCCGAAGAAGGGATGCAGCAACGCAGCATCGGTTGCCGCAACGTGGGCGAGGATCTCGCGCAGCTTCTGCACGTAGGGGCGTGCTGCCCAGACCGATTCCTGCGAGCGGCGCAACTTTGCCGCTGCCACCATGCGCATGGCAGAGGTGATCTTGGCGGTACTCCGAACAGCCTGAATTCGCCGGCGGATGTCACGCAGTGTTGCCATGGTGTTCGCTCACAGGTAAAGCCGACCTGAGAGGAGGAACTCCTGCACGTACTCCCGAACGCCTTCCTCCAGTGGCGTGAAGTGGTGAGCGGCGGGAGAATGCTGGAGCTTGCTCATATCTGCCTGGGTGAAGTTCTGGTACTGCGGGCGCAGCTCCTCCGGCATCGGGATGTATTCGATGGCGGGCTCGCGCCCCAGGGCAGCAAAGAGGGCATGGGCGAGCTCATTCCAGCTTCGCGCCGTTCCGGTGCCGAGATTGAACAACCCTGCCAGCTCGCGCTGCTGTAGGAGCTTCCAGAGGACCTCCACGACGTCGAGCACGAAGATGAAATCGCGCTTCTGCTCGCCATCGGCAAATCGGGGGTCGCTGGAGCGGAACAGGCGCATGCGCCCGTTCTGTTGGATCTGCTGGAAGCCTTGCCAGACCAGGCTTGCCATCGTGCCCTTGTGGTACTCGTTGGGTCCGTAGACGTTGAAGAGTTTGACCCCGATGGCGTGCTGCAAGATCCCCTCGCGGGCAGCCCAGAGATCGAAGAGGTGCTTGGAGAAGGCGTATGGCGAAAGTGGGCGGAGCTCCCAGAGGGCATCTTCGCGGAAGCCGTGTTCACCGGTGCCGTATGTGGCGGCACTGCTGGCGTAGAGAAAGCGGATGCCGTGCTCGGCAGCAAAGCGCGCCAGGGCTTGGCTGTAGGCGTAGTTGTCGTGCAGGAGTGCATCAATATCGGTTGCTGTCGTCGTGGTGCGGGCACCCAGGTGGACGATTGCCTCCGGGCGCCCAAACTCTCCCCGCAGCAGCCGCGGCAGGAACTCCTGCTTAGGGATGAGGTCGCGGAAGCGCTTCCCCACAAGGTTGCGCCAGTTTGCAGCCGTGAGCTCATCGACGACGAGCACCTCCTCGATGCCCATGCGGTTGAGCTTCCACAGGAAGCAGCTCCCGATAAAGCCCGCACCGCCGGTCAGCACGATCATGCGTGGAGTCCGTGAGTACGGCGGAACTCCTCGCTGAAGCTCTTCAGCGCTGCGTCGAGCCGCTGGGTGATCTCCGGCGTCAGGTCTTGCGTGTCCAGAATGGCTTCCAGGATGTCCTGCCGGTGGAAGGTGCGCATGTACTCCAGCAATTCGCGCTCGAAGGTGGAGACCAGTTCCAGCGGGAGCGGGTCCAGCCAGCCCTTGGTAGCGGCGTAGAGGACGACGATCTGCTCCTCCACCGGCATTGGGCTATACTGAGGCTGTTTGAGGATTTCGACCAGGCGCGCCCCGCGCCGAAGCTGCTGCTGCGTAGTGGGGTCCAGCTCGGAGCCGAACTTGGCAAAGGCTTCCAGTTCGCGATACATCGCCAGCTCGATTTTGAGCGGACCGGCGACCTTCTTCATCGCCTTGATTTGCGCGTTCCCGCCCACGCGCGAGACGGAGATCCCCACATTCATTGCCGGGCGAATGCCGGCATTGAAGAGTCCGGTCTCCAAGTAGATCTGCCCGTCGGTGATGGAGATGACGTTGGTAGGGATGTAGGCGGAGACATCGCCGGCTTGGGTTTCGATGATGGGCAGGGCTGTGAGGCTGCCGCCACCGAGTTCATCGCTGAGCTTAGCAGCGCGCTCCAGCAGGCGGCTGTGCACGTAGAAGATGTCGCCTGGATAGGCTTCACGCCCCGGCGGACGGCGCAGCAGCAGCGAGACCTGCCGGTATGCGGCTGCCTGCTTGGAGAGATCGTCGTAGACAATCAGCGCATGGCGTCCGCTGTCGCGGAAGTATTCGCCCATCGAGGCACCGCAGTACGGGGCAATGTACTGCAGAGGGGCGGGGTCGGAAGCGTTCGCAGCGACGACGATCGTGTAGTCCATCGCGCCGTGCTCCTGCAGCGTTGCCACGACGTTGGCAACGGTGGAGGCTTTCTGCCCGATGGCAACATAGATGCAGTAGACGGGCTTGATACCACGCCGGCGAGCTTCCTCGGTGTGGGTGTACTTCTGGTTGATGATGGTGTCGATGGCGATAGCGGTCTTGCCCGTCTGCCGGTCCCCGATGATGAGCTCGCGCTGCCCGCGCCCGATGGGGATGAGGGCATCGATGGCTTTGATGCCGGTCTGGAGCGGCTCCTTGACCGGTTGGCGGTAGATGACGCCGATGGCTTTGCGCTCGATCGGCAGGAACTGCTTGGCGTTGATGGGACCCTTGCCATCGAGCGGAACTCCCAGCGGGTTGACCACGCGCCCGAGCAGCTCCTCGCCGACGGGAACGGAAGCCACACGCCCGGTGCGCCGGACCTGGTCGCCCTCCTTGACCAAGCGGTCGTCGCCAAAGAGGATGACCCCGACGTGGTCCTCCTCCAGGTTGAGAACCATGCCGACGACGCCGTTGGGGAATTCGACCAGCTCCGACATCATTGCCTGGCGCAGTCCGTAGACGCGGGCAACGCCGTCGCCGACCTGGAGCACGGTGCCAACGTCGTAGACGTCCACTTCGCGCTCGAATCCAGACAACTGCCGCCGCAGAACTGCGGAGATCTCTTCCGGACGCAGCTCAATCATGGCAGGTGGTCAGTGCTTGGGGGACTTGCTGTGAAGGCACGGTGCATGGGGAGCTCCCGAAGGAGCTCGTGGCGTAAGCGCTGCAGGGCATGCTGTAGGGTGCCGTCGTAGACGGTGTCTCCGATCTGGATCTGTAGCCCGCCGAGCAGCTCCGGGCGGACCTCCGGGCGCAGCAACACCTGTTTCCCGGTGCGCTCGGAGAGGATTTGGATGATGCGCTCCTGCAGCTCTTCATCCAAGGGGATTGCCGAGCGGGCAATGACCGCAAGGCGATTGGTGTGCTCGAAGAAGAGCTCCTCGTATGCCGTGATGATATCGGGCAGGAGTGGCTCGCGGCGTTTCTCCACAAGCAGCCGGAGGAACTGCAGCAGCAGCTCGCTAACACGCCCGGCGAAGAGCTCCTCCAAGATAGCGCGTTTGCGTTCGGTGCGGATGACGGGATTGCGCAGCACTGCGCGCAGCTCACCCGAGGCGCGTAGCACTGCGGCAACATGCTGCAGTTCCTCGTAGATGGGCTCATGCACGCCCGCCTCGGCTGCCAGTTCCAGCAGAGCGGTTGCGTAGCGCCGGGCAATGCGCAGCGAAGCCATGATGCTCAATTCTGGCGTGCGACTTCGCTGAGGAAGCCTTCGATGAGCTGCCGATGGGCGGCGCTATCCAAGGTGGTTGCCAGTACACGGGAGACACCCTGCACGATGAGGTCGGTCAGCTCACTGTAGAGCTGTGCCGTGGCGCGCTCCAGTTGGCGCTGGATTTCGCGCTGTGCTTCCTCGAGCTTTTGCCGTTTGAGCGCTTCGGCTTGTTCGGCTGCCTGGCGCAATAGGGCGTCAGCCTGCTGCTTGCCCTCGCGGATGAGGCGATGCACCTCCTGTTGCGCCTGCGCAAGCTGCTGGTGTGCCTGCTCCAGGAGTTGCTGGGCTTCCAGCCGTGCCTGTTCGGCGCTGCGCAGAGATTCAGCAATCCGGTTTTCGCGCTGCTCGACCGCTGCCAGGAGGGGCTTCCAGGCAAAGCGTGCCAGCAGCACCAGGAAGATGCTGAAGTTGACCAATGTCCAGAACATCAAGCCGGGCGAGATCTCCAGAAAGCTGGGCATTGGCCGGTAGCTTAGGCTGTTTTGACAGCTAACAAAATGCAGACGATGCAGGCGATGAGGGCAATTCCCTCGATGAGCGCTGCGGCGATGAGCATGAGGGTGCGCGTTTCGGCTGCCGTCTCCGGTTGCCGGCTTGCCGCCTCCAGCGCCGCTGCTCCAAGGCGCCCAATGCCGGTTCCGGCACCCAGCACGCTAATGCCAACGCCGATTCCTGCTGCCAGCCATGCCAGTCCGAGCTCCATTGGTACAATCCGCTGTGATTGTGGAACTAACCCTTGGCATCCGCCATCGGGGCGGTGCCCACCTTAGTGTTCATGGTGTTCGCTTGCCAAGCCCAAGAAGACCGCCGTCAAAATCGTAAAGATGTATGCCTGCAGGAACGCCACGAGAGTCTCCAGGAAGTAGACAAAGACCGAGAAGGCAACCGAGATCGGCGCAATCAGCACCGTGCCGAAGAAGAAGATCAGCCCCACCAGTGCCAGCAACGCCGTATGCCCGGCGACCATGTTGGCAAACAATCGCACGCACAGAGCAAAGGCTTTGGCAAACATCCCGATGATCTCGATTGGCACCAGAATTGGGCTCAGCCATAGCGGACCGCCGCCGAGCAGATGGCGCAGCCATGCCTTGGGACCAATGGTCAGGAGCGCTCCACCGTTGATGACGACGAAGGCGATGGCAGCGAGCACGCCCGTGACCGCCAGATTCCCCGTTGCCGTGTGCCCTCCGGGCAGCAATCCCAGCAGGTTGAGCACAAGGATGAAGAAGAACAGCGTCAGGAAGTACGGCAACAGGCGATTGCCCAGCCGCTCGTTGCTGATGTTGGGGCGCACGATGGAGTCGCGCACAAAGAGCGAGATCGCTTCGATGGCATTCTGCAGCCCACGCGGAGGCGCCAGAGGATTGCGCCGGTAGCGCCGAACACTTCGCCACAGCGCAATTCCCAGCAGCAGCATCCCCAGCCATTGGTAGGCGACCAAGTTGGTAATGGAGAGGTCCAGCTCCGGAGGCGTCCCCGTGCTGCTGCGCACAATCTTTCCTTCGACCACACGGTAGACCCCGGCTGCCTCCATCGCCTTGCTCGAAGGGTAGAGGTGCAGGCGTCCCTCGTCCCAGAGTATCACGGGCAAGTCCAGCACCTTGTACGGACCGATGTAGAAGCCGTGGTGGTCCCCCAGCTTCTCGAGTAGGTGGGTAAAGACATTGCCCGAGCCGGATTTCTCTGCACTCATGCTGCTGTGGGATGGTTCAACGCACCTTCCAAGAGCGGGCGGAGACGAAAGGTCTCGTATCGGCGGTGGAAGTCCCAAATCTCTATCGCCAACAGGATGCTGACCCCGATGGCAAAGGAGAGGGCAAAGCTCAAGGCATCAACGCGCTCGATGGTCAGCAAATAGACCACTATAGCGCTGACAAGCAGCAGGCGCACCACCATCCCGCCGAGCACCCAGCGGAGGAAGCTCCGCAGGGAGCGGCGGAAGCTCCAGCGAGCGATGAGGTAGCTTGCCAGGAAGTTCGCCGTGCATAGCCCGATGCCCCAGAGCATGCCCGCAAGGGTGTGATCCCAGCTCATTGGTGTGTCCTCGAGGTGGAACGTGTTGTACGTTCGGCTGCGCGGATGAGCTTCCACAGTTCGCGCGCCGCGATGAGCAGCCCAAGGAATAACCCTGCAAGCAAGCCGATGGGCGAGGAGTGCAACCACTGGTCCAGCCACCACCCCAGAGCGCCACAGCCCACAAGGGCAACAGCGATGGTCATCCCGACGTTGGCGTAGACCGCAAGCTCGCGCCATTGCGTGCGTTGCTGCTCCTCTTTTGTGTTCGGCTTCACACAGGGCAAGGTGTGTCACTTGGACAGCACACAAAATTAGGTTGTTTGCGGTGGACTGCTACAGAGCCCAGAGCACGAACATTGCCTCTTGTGCGTTCGTAGCCTCGCGTGCGGGGAAAGCAAAGATGCTTGTGGAACAGCTTCGGCGGCAGGGGGACTGGCTCTTTCGGCAGCGGAGCTGGTTGCCGCTACTGCTTCTACCGGTTGTGCTTGCTGCTATTACGGGGGATTCGTTGCCCGCGTGGGTGATGCACCCCTGGTGGCAGGCGGTGTGCGCGGGGTGCATCCTGCTGGGGCTGCTCCTGCGCGGCTGGATTGCTGGAAGCGTGCCCGAAGGGACCTCCGGACGCAACACCGCGCAGCAGCAAGCCGAACAGCTCAACACAACGGGTGCGTACGCACTGATGCGCCATCCGCTCTATGCTGCCAACTTCCTCATCTGGAGCGGGATTCTGCTACGCCCGGGCATCTGGTGGTTGTGGGCGCTGGGGGCTGCCGTTTTTGCGTTCATCTACGAGCGGATTGCGCTCGCCGAGGAGGAGTTCCTGGAACAGCGCTTCGGGGAAGCCTTCCGGAACTGGGCTCGGAGAACCCCGGCGTTCCTGCCACGGGCGCGCGGGTATCACCCTCCGGAGGAGCCGTTCCGCTGGGGACAGTTGTTGCGGCGCGAGTACTCGACCTGGCTTTCGACGGTGCTGGCGGCTGTTCTCGTCGAAGGGCTTGTACGGTGGCGAATGATGGGAACGGTGGTGCTGCCGCAGACGTGGTGGTTGCTGCTGGGCGCAGTCCTTGCGGTGGCAGTGGCGCTGCGCCTGTACAAAGCGCTCCACCGGAGGCGCTCGGCAGCGCAATGAAGCACGAGTCCGTACGTCTGTGCAGTTGCCCTGCTTTTGCACCGTGGTGGGGTACGCAATACGGTGAACTCTCCTCCCAGTCTACAGTAGCCACAGTGCAATTGCCGTAGGCAGTGGCGGCATATCGGTGTCCAGGTAAGTTCAACGAAGGGCGGTCTCTGTGCAATGGAACAGCAGCCAATGAATGGTCCGGAGGTGGGCACGACGCTGCCCTTGCTGGACGTAGAAACGCTCCGGGGCAAGAAGATTGCCGAGCTCTACGAAATCGCCAAGGCGCTCGGCATCCCCAACTACGCCGACATGCGCAAGCACGAGCTCATCTTCCGCATCATGGAAGCCCAAGGGCAGCTCTTGCGCGCCCAGCAGCTCCAGCCCGAAAGCGGAGCTGCGGTGGTCGAAGGAGTGCTCGAGATCACCTCAGAGGGGTACGGCTTCCTGCGCTCGGCGGATTCCAGCTACCTGCCCTCACCCGATGATGTTTACGTCTCGCCCTCCCAGATCAAGCGCTTTGGGCTGCGCACGGGGGATACCATCCGCGGGCACATTCGTCCGCCAAAGGAGGGGGAGCGCTACTTTGCGCTGCTCAAAATTGACTCGGTCAACTACCTGCCGCCCGAGGAGGTCAAAGACCGCCCGCTCTTTGAGGAGCTGACCCCGGTCTACCCCACCGAGCGCTTCCGCCTGGAGACGGTTCCCAACGAGTACTCCACGCGCATTGTGGACCTGCTATGCCCGATCGGCAAGGGGCAGCGCGGCTTGATTGTTGCACCACCGAAATCGGGCAAGACCATTCTGCTGCAGCAGATTGCCAACGCCATCAGCCGGAACCATCCCGAGGTCAAGCTTATCGTGCTGCTCATCGACGAGCGCCCTGAGGAGGTGACCGATATGCAGCGCTCGGTTCGCGGGGCCGAGGTCATTTCTTCGACTTTCGACGAGCCGCCAGAGCGCCACGTTCAGGTTGCCGATATCGTGCTGGAGAAAGCCAAACGCTTGGTCGAATGCCGCCATGACGTGGTGATTCTACTGGACTCCATCACGCGCCTTGCCCGGGCAAACAACACCGTCATTCCGCATTCGGGCAGAATCCTCTCCGGTGGAGTGGACGCCAATGCGTTGCATCGTCCCAAGCGCTTCTTCGGTGCCGCCCGCAAGGTTGAGGAGGGAGGCTCGCTGACCATCATCGCAACAGCGCTCATCGAAACGGGCAGCCGCATGGACGAGGTGATCTTCGAGGAGTTCAAGGGCACGGGCAATATGGAGCTGGTACTGGACCGCAAGCTTGCCGAGCGGCGTATCTTCCCCGCCATAGACGTCAACCGCTCAGGCACGCGCCGCGAAGAGCTGCTGCTGACCCCCTTCGAGCTCAACCGAGTCTGGATCCTGCGCAAGGTGCTCAGCGAACTCTCCCCGGTCGAGGCAATGGAACTGGTCCTGGAGCACATGCGGCGCACGAAGACGAACCGGGAGTTCCTGGAGACCATCAACACGTTGACCACGGAATAGCCCGAGCGCATGGCAGCGGTACCATCGGAGCATCTGCGGGCGCTCAAGGTTGCCGTAGCGTTATCCGCGGTGGGGCTGGTAGGAAAGTGGAGCGCGTACGTGTTGACTGGTTCGGTGGCGATCTTCTCCGATGCGCTCGAATCCCTCATCCACATTGCAGCCATTGGGATTGCCTGGCATGGGATGCAGGTGAGCTTCCGTCCACCCGATGTGGAGCATCCCTTCGGGCACGCCAAGGCGGCGTACTTTTCGGCGGGGTTGGAGGGAGGGCTCATCATCCTGGCGGCGGTGCTCATTGGGGTTTCGGCGGTGGATAAGCTCGTCTCCGGAGTTGCCCTGCGGAAGTTGGATATTGGGCTGGGGATGACCGGGCTTGTAGCGGTGCTCAATGCCATTCTGGGGCGTTGGCTGCTGCGTGAGGGGCGGCGCCTGCACTCGCCCATTCTCCATGCTCATGGCAAGCACATTCTGGCCGATGTCGTGACGACGGCGGGCACAATTGCGGGGCTTTCGGCAGCGTGGGCAACGGGCTGGTGGGTACTGGACCCCATTCTGGCACTCGTTGTGGCGCTCAACATCGTGCGCGAGGGAGCACGGCTGCTGTGGCGCTCGGCGCATGGGCTGATGGATCGCTCCAATCCGGAGTTGGAATCTCGGGCGCGGCAAGCACTGGAGGAGTTCTGCCGCGAGCACGGAATCCGTTATCATCGTCTGCGCTTGCGCGAAGCCGGTGCCCAGGTCTACATTGATGTGCACCTGCAGTTCCGCGATGGCACGCCGATTGAGCAAGCTCATGGGCTGGCAACCGCTGCCGAGCAAGCAATCGCCCAAGCCCTGCCTGTCCACGCCGATATTGTGACCCACCTGGAGGGCGAGGAGCACGCTGCCGACCACGATGACCCCAAACCACCGGATCGACTCCAGGAGCTTCGCCGGTAATGTGTAACAGCGGGAGAGCCAAGCTGCGTTGTTGGCGACCCTTGTGATGTTCCGGCAACTGACACCAGGGGATGCAGAAGGCGCGAGGGCATCTGTGGGTGCTCCTGCTTGTGGCAGGCATGTGGGCAGGGGTGCTGGCGCAGCTCATCGCAGCAGCTCAAGGAGGGGATTGGGGGCAGGGCGATGGGGAGCCTCCCCCAATTTTGCCACGTGAACATCCGCTACAGCCGCCCGCACCGGCAGAAGCCTTGGGTCCGGGAGCACGCCCAGTGCGCCAGGAGCGCTATCGCCTGGATAGCGCCGATTGGAGCTGGATCCGGAGCATCGTCAGCGGGGACTTCGAGCTGCTTCCCCCGTGGCGCTGGTCTCTGCAGGAGTACTTGCGCTGGCGTGAGCGGCTCTGGCGCGAACGGATCTGGGATTCGCTCTGGCAGCACTACGATATCCGCCTGGCGCTTTCCCCGCGCGAACGGGCGCAAATGCTGGACCAATTCGCCACACTGACCATCCCGCTGCCACCGAACCCGCTCCTGGGCTTGTTTGGCAAGCCGGAGATCTCCATCTCCGTTGCCGGCGATGTCAACATCCGCGCCGGCTGGCGCTGGGATTGGCAACGGCTGGGCACGGCATCGGCAACCGGACAGGTGCAATCCAGCCCCATCTTCTCGCAGACCATCAACGTGAACGTCTCCGGGCGTGTCGGCGATAAGGTGCGCTTGGGAGTGGATTGGGGCTCGATGCGCATGAACGAGTTCGACAACAAGTTCCGCATCGGCTACGAGGGCTACGAGGACGACGTCGTGCGCAAGGTCGAAATTGGAAACGTGAACTTCCAGACCCCTTCAGCGCTTATCGGGGGTGGGCAGGCGCTGTTTGGGATTCGGTCGGATTTCCAGTTCGGACCGCTCTTCCTGCGCACCGTTGCCTCGCAAAAGCGCGGTGAGCGCCGCTATGTTCGCCTCCAGGGTGGGGCGCTACGCCAGCGCTTCGCATTGCGCGCATACGACTATGCCCGCAACCACTTCTTCCTGGACACCGCCTACCGGGAGGTCTTCCGCGAGTACTACCGCTACAGCACACCGGTGATTCCACTGCAGGGGGCGGCGCTGCGCGTCAAGGAGATCGAAGTCTGGGAGAGCACTCCTGACCTCCGTGTTGTGCAAGCCCGCGACGGTGTTGCCTTTGCTGACCTTCCCCCGGTTGCCTTGGGGCAGCGCTACGGTGAGCAGTACAAGAGTGCTACCGTCACCGCCGGAGAGGTCGAACGCGCGCGCTTTGCCCGGCTCGATCCAGGGCAGTACTCCTTCAATCCCGACCTGGGCATCCTCACGCTGCGCAGCCTCCGGCAGGACCGCATTTACGCCGTTGCCTATCGCATCGAGGGACCGACCGAAAGCGCCGAGGATGACCTCGTCTACGGTACCTTTGCCAACACCATCGGGGAGCGCGATACGCTCGTGCTCAAGCTCATCTACCGTCCTAACCTGCAGCCAGGATTTCGGACACTCTGGCGGCGCCAGTTGCGCAACATCTATTCCATCGGGGCACAGAACATCCAGGACCTGCGCGTCGTGATTTGGTACATCCGCCCCACGAACGACTCCACCGAGACCCTGGAGGGCGCACCCGACAAGTTGGTCACGATTCTGGGTGTGGACCGCGTCAACAACGCCACCGGCGATCCCACCCCCGATGGGGTATTCGATGGTGGGCTCCAATCGCCCTTCTTCAACCGGCAGACCGGTGAGATCATCTTCCCCAGCCTGGAGCCCTTCCGCGAAGGATTGCGCCAGTACTTTGCCGACCGAGGAGTGCCCGATTTGGCAGAGCTCTACACGTACGGCGCCGTCTACGATACTACGGTCGAGGCAGCACGGCTGCAGACCGACCGCGACCGCTTCGTTATCGCCGGGGAGGTGGTCGGCTCATCCGGAAGCCGAATCTCGCTGGGCGTGTTCAACTTGGAGCCCGGAAGTGTCCGGATTACCCTCGATGGAGTCCCGCTCAAAGAGGGCGAGGACTACACCGTGCAGTACTACAGCGGCGAGGTCTTCCTGCGCAATCCACGAGCACAGCTGCCCAACGCCAACTTGGTCATCGAATACGAACCGCGAGACCTCTTCAACTTAGCTACCCGCACGCTCCTGGGGCTGCGCGGAGACTTGTTGCTCTTCAACAGGCGCACGCTCAAAAGCACGCTGGGGTTCACCGGGATGTTCTACCACCAAGCAGCGCTCATTGACCGGGTGCGCCTGGGCGAGGAGCCCGTCTCAAACTGGATGCTCGGCGCCGATTGGACGCTGCAGTGGGAGGGCATGTGGCTGACGAACCTGCTCAACGCACTGCCGCTCATTGACACCAAGGAGAAATCGCGCCTGAACCTGCGCCTGGAGGTTGCCCAGATGTTCCCAACCCCGAACACGCGCCGTTCGGAGGTTGCCTCCGACCGTGGCGCAGCGGTGGTGTACATAGACGATTTCGAAGGCGTGCAGCGCACGCTCCCCTTGGGACTGCTGCCCGGCTACTGGCGCCATGCTGCCCCGCCGGTGGATTCCTCAATTGCTCCCGATGCAAAGACTGCTGCGCTCTACCGCGGCAAGCTCTTTTGGTACCAGTTCTTCATCCCCGAGACGCCCATTCGCGAGGTCTATCCCAACCGGGACATCATCCCAGGGCAGAGCAACCTGCGGGCGCTCTACATTGTCTTCCGCCCCGATGAGCGCGGCATCTACAATCCGAATCCGGAGTTCCTGGACCGCTTCAATCCGCTCTACGACTCCACACGGGCATTTGCGCGCAATCCGGCAAATCGGCAGCGCATCTGGGCAGGAATGACCCGATTGCTCACGCTGGGCGGATATCCGCTCAACTTCGACGCCGAGAACTACGAGTACCTGGAGCTAATGATGCGCATCGAGTATGCCGAACCCGGCGCGCGCCTCTTCATTGACCTGGGGCAGATTAGCGAGGACCTCATCCCCAACGGGAAGCTGGATACCGAAGATGGCATCACATCCGCTGCGCCGCTCCCGAATGGGATTTTGGATGCGGGCGAAGATGTCGGGCTCGATGCCGCCGATGACGCCACCGAACGCGCAACGCTGCCGTACCCGCTCTCGCTCGAGAGCGACCCCGCGCGCGACAACTTCGCCTTCGACTACGCCCAAGACCCGGCGCTCCTGAGCGAAGACAGCTTTGCCAACTACAACAACCCAGAGGGCAACGGCACCTCGGAGCTGGGGCGATTCCCCGATACGGAATCGCTCAACCCCAACAACGGGCAGATGGTGATGCTGGACAACAGCTACTTCAGCTACGAGGTGCGCTTGGATCCCAATCCGGCGACCAATCCGCAGATCGTCGGCGGAGGGAGCAATGGCTGGTACCTGTACCGTATCCCGCTACGCCGTCCGGACCGGGTGGTGGGCAACCCGCTCTTTTCGAACATCCAATACGTGCGGGTCTGGGTCAAGGGAGGAGCGCTCAAGCTACGCATTGCGGATTGGCGCGTTGTCGGAGCATATTGGCAGCGGCGCCATCCCTTCCATCCGGCAGCAACGGATGCGGATTCGGTGCTGGAGGTGGCGTTTGTCAACCGCGAGGAGAACAGCGGTCCGCCCGACTACTACACGCTCCCGCCAGGGGTGTTGCCGCCGCGCCAATTGAGCAATCCCGATCCCACGCGCGACATTCGGCTCAACGAACAATCCCTGGTGCTGCGCGTGCGCAACCTCCGCTGGGGGGATGAGCGCATGGCGGTGCGCGTCTTCCCGCAACGGCTGGACATGCTCTTTTATCGGCAGCTCAAGCTCTTCGTGCACGGGGATGGGACCATGCCGCTGCGGCTTGCACCTGGAGAGATCCCGCCGGCTGAGGTCTTCATCCGCTTTGGGACAGACTCGGCAAACTACTACGAGTACCGCCGCCCGCTGCTGCAGGGATGGCAAGACATCACGCTGGACTTAGGGCAACTGGCGGCACTGAAGGCATTGCGGGATTCTCTACTCCAGCAGCGCCTGGTGGAGTTTCCTGTCCCCGGGGAGGAGCGCGCGCGCTTCCGCTTGCGCGGCAATCCCTCGCTGACGCAGGTGCAGTTTATCGGTATCGGCATTGCCAACCCCGCCGAGCGTTTCCCGAACTTGCTGAGCACGACGCTCTGGGTCAACGAGCTGCGCCTGACCGAACCCGATGCCCGTCCGGATTGGGCTGCCATCGGCGCACTCGATATCCAACTGGCAGACCTGGGCACGCTCAACGTCAATGCCATGCGCACGCAGCCGGATTTCCATCGCCTGGAGGAACGTTTCGGCGACCGCGTGTTGCGCAGCTCTTGGGCTGCAACGGTGAACCTGGGGCTGGAGAAGCTCTTCCCCAAGTCTTGGCGCGAGCTGCGCATTCCTTTCACCTACACCCATGCAGAATTCCTGGAGAAGCCGCGGCTGCTGCCCTTCAGCGATATGCCCGTCGAACAGGGAGCAGCAGCGCTCCAGCAGCAGCTCCTGCGTCAGGGAGTCTTGCCGCAGCAAGCCGATTCCGCTGCGACTGCACTGCGCCGCAGCGCGCAAACGCTCCGAGTGCAGGATAGCTGGGCAATCACAGGGCTGCGTCCGGGCATCCCCAGCTCGCTGTGGTGGGTGCGCGACATCTTCAACCGCATGACCGTGGGCTATGCTTATGCGCAGGAGTTCGAGCGTTCGCCCGAGGTTGTCGAGCGCTTCCGCTGGCGTTGGAATCTGACACTGCAGTATGCCGTGCAGCTTTCGCCGCTGCTTCAGCTGCGCCCCCTGGCGTGGGCGCGTGCAGTGCCGGTGCTCCGTGGATTTGCTGCCTGGCAGCTCTCCCTGTTGCCGACCAACTTCGGCGTTGGGCTGAACTTGACACGTGCGCGGCAGACCGAACAGCTCCGTGCCCTACCCACGCCCAGCCCGGTCGTGCGCGAATTCTCAGCGCAGAAGCAGTTGCAGGCAAGCTGGCAGCTCAGCAACGGTGGCTTGCTCAATCCCACGCTGGACTACTCGCTCACCACCACGGCAACGCTTGCCCCAATTGAGCTCGACCCCACCGGTCGGCAGCGCAGCGGAGGCGAAATCCTGCGTCAGATGCTCCTGCGACGCTATCTGGGCGAGGAGACCTCGGTACGGCAGAACATCACGAGCAACTTCCGACCGCGCATCCCCGAGCTGCTCGGCATCGAACGTATGCTGACGCTCAATGGCTCCTACACGGTGACGTACTCCTGGACCGATCCACGGCAGCCCGACCCCGCAGTGCGCGATGTGGTCAAGCAGGCACAGTGGCAGAGCTCCTTGCGCTGGAATGCTGCCTTCCGGCTCAAGCAGCTCAGCGAGCAGCTCTTCGGAAAAGTACCTGTGGATACGCCGTCGCTGCCGACCCGGATTGTGCGCATCCTGCGCAGCGCGCTCTTCGACTACGACAATGTGCAACTGAACTATCAGCAGGACAACTCCTCGCTCAACCCCGGTGTGCTCGGCGGTACGGGGACCTCCAACTTCTGGATCCGCTGGCTCCTGGGCACGGAAGCCCCGCTGTATGGTCCTTCGACTGCCTACCAGTTGGGGCTCACCTCCAGTCCACACGGCGGGATACGGCTGCAGTCCAGCCGACGTTTCCCCTTCTTCGGCTTTGCAACAACGCTGGGGGTGCGCCCACCCAATGCAGTGTTGCCGGAGAACTTCTCGCAGCGGAATGTGCTGGAGATGCGCACCTCCCGTCCGCTGTGGCAGGGAGCCACGCTGACGCTTTCGTGGAAGAGCGAGTTCGCCTACAACCGCAACTGGATTCTGCGCACGGACTCCCTCGGCATACCAACGCCCACTTCGGTGGTGGTGACGAACTCCTACAGCCGGACAGCGCTCTTTCTGCCGCCGGTGCTCCTATTTGTGCCCTTCCGCAACTCTGCCGAACGGGTTCTGGAGCTGTACGAGCAGCGCCGACAGCAGATTCTGGCAACCGTGCCCGATACGGCGCAGCAGAACGTCCTGCTGCAGGAGGCGCTGGCGGAGTCCTTCCGCGAAGGCATGGAGAGCTTTCGTTGGTATCCCGGCGCGCTGGCGCTCATCTGGCCACGTGTCAACTGGATGCTGCGCTGGGATGGGCTGGAGCGGTGGTCCATCTTCCGCTCCATTGCGGCGCAGCGCGTCTCGCTGGAGCATTCCTACAGTTCGACCTATCGCGAGAATACGCGGCTGACTGACCGCGGGCGTGTCATTGACGCACAGCAGATAGAAGCCAGTTTCCAGCCCTTCCTGGGGCTGAACGTGAGCTTTGACGAACGCGTCTTCCGCGGTCCGGCAACAGGGACGCTGCGCTACAACTTGCGCTATGCTTACCAATTGGGCGCGGCGGCACGCTCGATTCAGCGGCAGGTCACACACGAGTTCTCACTCCAGCTCACGCACACGCGGCGGGGGCTGCGGCTTCCACTCTTTGGCACGGAGCTGCGCAACGACGTGGAGTTCAGCCTGCTGGCGTCGCTGCGGCGCAATCTCACCGCTTCGCATGATGTCTTCGGCTCCGGCGGTGCCGGCGGACTCCGCGTGGATGGTAGCACGCAAATCACCGTAGAGCCCCGAGCCCGTTACACAGTCAGCCAGCGCGTGACGGCTTCCATCTTCATGCGCTACGACGGCACCTTCAACGAGGGGGCAGCGCAACCGGGCTACAGCACCTTCCAAATCGCGATGGACATCCGCGTCGGCATCTCCGGTGGGCGGTAGGACATGGCTGCTTGGGAGGTAGTGGACCAGGAAAAGACGGCATCGCAGCGGCTCGATGCAGCGCTCCGACGCCGCCGTCCGGTCATTCTGCTACCGTGGACGCATCCGCGGGTCTTGCCGGAATTTACCCCGCCGTTTGACTGGAGCTGTCAGCCCACCTACACCGCTCCGATTGGCAAGCGGCTGCTTTTCGGACTGTTGCGCCGTTCTCCGCGTTTCCCGCCTGAGGAGCCCATCCCCGGGGAGGCGCTCCGGCGCGTTCTGGTGTTCCGCTACGACGCCGTTGGGGACTACATCGTCACCACTCCGCTGCTGCAGTGGCTGCGCCAGGCGCTGCCGCATGTGCGGGTGGATGTGGTGGCGTCCTACCGCAACGCCGTGCTGGCTGAACACGACCCGACGGTGGAGTACTCGGTGGCAATTCACCCAACGCACGGGATACATCCTTCGTGGGGTTTGGCAGCATGGAAGTTACGGCGCCACCGCTACGATGCAGTGTTCGCGCTGGTGTTTACCCGGATGAGCAAAGCGGCGATCCTGGTGCATCTGTTTGCCCCGCAGGCAGAAGCCATAGTCGTACGCCATTGGGAGCGGAGCTGGCTCTATGGGAAGGTCTTTGCGCGCCAGCCGGAGCATCGCCCTTGGCGGCGGCATTGGGCGGAGTCGTTGCTTGCCATGGGGGTGGAATGCGTGCGTCCGAGCGTGCTGGTGGAGCGGTTTCCGCACTACTTCGTCCCGATTGTCCCACCGGCATGGGAACGGGTTGCGCAGTTTGTATCTGCGCGGGGGCTTCAATGGCAGCCACCGGAGCGAGTTTCGCCGTGGCAGCAGTGCTTTTGGAATGCCATCGAAGGGCAACCGTATGCGGTGGTGAATCTCTCCGCATACACGAGGAATCGGGCGTGGAGTCCACACCATGCCCTCCTTGCCTGCCGCGAGCTGCTGAGCAAACTGCCAGAGTTGCATCTGGTGCTTACGGCATCGGCAGCGCAGCAGCGTGTTGCGCAGCAGGTGGCGGAGATGCTTGGCATGCGCGCACACGTATTCTCCGGTGGTTTGCTGGAGCTTGTGGCGCTCATTGCTGGAGCTGCATGGGTGCTCACGCCCGATACGGCGGCGATTCACATCGCCTCCGCCGTTGGCAAACCCGTTGTGGGGCTATACGGCGAGCTCATCAAAGTTGCGGAGTGGTTCCCGCTCGATACGCCCTTTGCCTTGGTGTTGAGTCCGGCGATGGAGAGTATCACCTTTGCCCCGCCGGGGGCGGTGGTGGAAGCCGCTGAGTGGCTCCTCAGCGAGGTTGTGCCGCGGGGGGCGCGGATTCCGGCTGTATTGCCCACCACAGCAGCCGTGGGAGCGGGAACCAGCGGAGCCCGCTAACGTGCTGGAGCGCCATCTCGCACGGGGGATTGCTGCTGTACCCGAAGGTGCCCTCGCGCGGGAGCTGTGCGGCATGGGCAAGCAGGGAGGCGGGGAGTTCGGGATAGCGGAGCCATCGGTCGCCGGCAGCGCCGCAGCAGTCATTGGCAAGCACGATGTGCACGCGCTCGGCACAGCGGTGTGCCAGCTCCAGTAGAGCAGCTTCGATGCCTTGGTGGCGCGCTCCGCAGGGGATGTGGAGCGCAATCTCGGCGGCGCGCCGTCGGATAGGAAGCGCCAGCGTGGAGAGCCACTGCACAAGGTCGAGAATCTCCAGCTCTTCGGCTCCGTGTTGCCGGAGATGCGCAGCGCAGGAGCTGCCGTCTACGACGAGTCGATGGGCACGCAGGCGCTTTCCCATTTCCAGCAGCCGCCTGCGGGCAATCTCGGCAGCTTCGGGGAATCCGCGCGAGGCAAAGAATAAGCCGCAGCAGTAGCGCTCTGCCTCCGGGAGGAGCACAAGTTCTGTCCCTGCCCGTTGCAGGAGCTGCTGCAGTATTGTGAGGCTATCCTCTGGCTCTTGCGGCAATCGTCCAAACCAGCGCACGGCGCAACTGGGGAAGTACAGCGTGGCTCCTTCGGGCACAGTGGGCGTGCAGTGAAGGCGCGGCAGCGGCAAGCGGAGTGCGGGACTCCACTGCGGAAGCCTTTGGGAGCGCCGTCGGGCAAATTGGTTCCATGCTTGCAGCCAGGAGGGGGGCAGCAGGCGCGCTGCCTGGAAGCTACCCGCAAGGAGCAAGCGCATCACAGTGTCCACCACGCCGAAGTGGCGTGCCAGCCACTGCATTCCCAGCCGTGCGCTGCGGTGATGGCGCCGCGCCCGAAGCTGCGCCACCAACGCCCCGGTATCAATGCCCACCGGACAGTGGAGCCTGCACAGCCCATCTCCGGCGCAGGTGTCCTCGACGGCATAGCGCCAGCGCCGCTCCGGGGAGCTTCCCCGGTAGCGCAGCAGCGCAATCCGTTGCCGGGGCGTGAGCGTCAGCGCTCGGCTGGGGCAGAAAGATTCGCAGAAGCCGCATTCCATGCAGCGGTCCACCTCCGAATGCAGAATCGGAATACGCTTGAGCTGCTGCAGATGCACCCGCTCCCGCCGCGAAAGCACCACATCGGGGTTGAGCATGCCCTCTGGGTCGAAGAGCTGCTTGATTGCCCACATCAGCTCGTATGCCTCCTCGCCCCATTCGGCGCGCACAAAGGGTGCCATGTTCCGTCCGGTGCCGTGCTCGGCTTTGAGCGAGCCGCCGAACTCCAGCACACAGCGGACGACCTCCTCCATGAGCTCGCCGTAGCGCTGCTCATCCTCTGCGGTGCGGAGAGGCTGAGGCAGCACAAAATGCAGGTTGCCGTCTTTAGCATGCCCGAAGATGACGGCATCACAGTAGCCGAAGCGTTCGAAGAGCTGTTGGAGCCGCCGGACGGTCTCTGGAAGCGCTTCGAGTGGCACGGCAATGTCTTCGCTGATGGGCGTGGTCCCAGACGCCCGTCGTGCAGCAACAGCAGGGTAGAGGCTGCGCCGGGCAGCCCAGAGCTCCTGCTGTAGCTGCTGCTCCTGCGTCAGCAGCGGCGGACGGGTGCCGGAGAGTTCGCCGAAGAGGGCTTCGGTTGCGCTGCGCAACTCCTCCAGTTCGGCACCGGTGGAGCGCTGGTACTCAAAGAGTAGGGCAGCGGCGTGCTGCGGGAGTGAAGCCAGCAGCGGCTGTAACGCCGGGCGTTGCCGAATCGCCGCAAGCGAGGCACGGTCCAGTAACTCCACTGCATCTGCACCGAGTTGTTCAAGCGGCTTGACTGCACGGCATGCCTCCTCCGGAGAGGCAAAGAGCGCAAATCCGGTCAGCCGCAGGGGCGGGTCGGGGACGGTCTCCAGGACAACTTCGGCGATGAAGCCCAGAGTGCCTTCGGAGCCGACCATCAGGTGTGCCAGAATCTGCGCCGGTGTGGCGAAATCCATCAACGCATTGAGGCTGTAGCCGACGGTGTTTTTGAGCCGGTACTTGCGTTCAATGCGTTCCCGGAGGGTTGGGCGCGCCAGTATACTTGAGCGCAATCGGAGCAAGCCTTGAGCCAATTCCGGTGCCTGTGCCATGAGCTGTGCATCGGCATCGGGTGCGGTGGTGTCCAGCACAAGCCCATTGGGGAGGACGCAGGTAAGCCCGCGCAGGGTCCGGTAAGCGGTTTGCCGTGTCCCGCAGCACATCCCGCTGGAGTTGTTCGCCACAATGCCGCCGATAGTGCAGATCTCCACCGATGCGGGGTCTGGACCCAGGCGCCGTCCGTAGGGGCGCAGATACGCATTGAGCAGCCCTGCACGGACGCCGGGCTGGGCACGGACGGCGCGTCCGTTTTCCAGCAGCTCCCAGCGCTGCCAGTAGCGGCGAACCTCCACGAGCACGCCATCGGTGACGGCTTGCCCGGAGAGGCTGGTGCCGGCAGCGCGGAAGGTGAGCGGAATACGGTAGAGCCGGCTCCAGGCAAAGAGCTGCTGGATTTCAGCAATCGTGCGCGGGAAGACCACCGCTTTGGGCAGGAGGAAGTACAGACTGGCATCCGGGGCGAATGCCGTACGTGTCAGCTCATCCGTGCAGAGCCGCTCCGCCGGAAGGATTTCACGCAAGGAGGCTGCCGCAGCCGAGGGCAGCTCGTCCATTACTGTACGATGCGTTCCCGTGCGCAGTAGGTCTGGTAGACGCCGTCGAGCAAGAGGTTGAGCGCATCGGCGGCTTCGCAGGCGGCTTCCAAGGCGCGCTGCTGCTGCTCCTCGGTTGTGCACAGCCGCTCCAGGGCTTCGCGCACGACGGTTCGGTGGAATCGCTCAGCATGGCGCGAGCCGGGCAGATGGAGCAGGAAGAAGGAGAGCCCCTGCTCGTCGGCGATGCCGTAGTAGCGCCGGAGCCCATCGATCTTGACTGCCGCTACCTCTGGGACTTGGCACTTATAGGCATACAGCGCTGCCAGCCCCTCTGCCGGGTCTGGACGGAACGCCAATTCCCGCAGTAGCTCCACGGCAAGCCGGGTCTGCGGCAGCGGGCGATGCTGGGCAAGCTCTTCGCGGCTCACACCCAGTGCCTCGGCAAAGCGCGCCCAGAGTTCGGGATGGTTCTCCGGACCGTGCTCCTCTTCGATGAGGGTCTCCAGGAGCATCTGCCGGATGCTGGGATCGGGGCAGCGCGCGTGCGTGGCACTCACGCACGTGGGCAGAAGGTTCATCAGCAGGAAGTACTCCTTGGCGTACTCCCGCAGCATCGGGAGCGTGAGCACGCCTTCGCTCCAGAGCTGGTAGAAGGGATGCAAGAGCAGATGCCGTTCGGCAATGAGCGCATCGAGCTGCCGGAAGAACTCCTGCGTGCGCATTGGCGTGCCTTTGTAAAAAGGGGACAACTTTGGTCGCACCTACGACGGCGCGAAAATACGGCATTCTCTAAATTTGCCCTCGTGCTGGGCAGGTCGGACTTGGCACGCAGAGGATGATGGCGGCGTTGACACGCCCAAGCGAAGAGCTCGAAGTTCTCGAGCTTGAAAGTACGGGTACAGACCTTCCGGCAAAGGTCATTCTCTACAACGACGACTGGCACACCTTCGAGGAGGTCATTGTGCAGTTGATGAAGGCAACGGGCTGCAGCCGGGAGCGCGCCGAGGCGCTCACGTGGGAGGTGCACACACGCGGCAAGGCTGCCGTCTACGAAGGTAGCCTTGCCGAATGCCTGCGCGTGAGCGGTGTGCTGGAGGAGATTGCCTTGCATACCGAGATTGAGTGCTGAAGGGGGGAAATTGTGTATATTTGCTATGGGCACAGGCCGTATGCTCCACAAACCACAGTGCACCATGTTGCTGCAGCGGTTTGTCCGGCAGTGCCTCTTGGCAGTGGGGGGGGTAGGTGGTGGATAGCTCTGCTGATCAGCGCAGCATTTGGGAGTGCTGTGTTGGCACAGCCGCCGTGTCAGACTCCTGGGTGTACGGAAGAGTGGCGGGGGCCAATATGGGTGCCAGATTCCGTATCGGGGATGCAATTGCAGGGTCCGCTGCACTCGCGTTACCCTACCTGTGTGATTCGAGTGCAGGTGTGGGCACGTTGCTGTAACGGGGTAAAGCAATTGTATATTGGGCAAGTCGAGGTTGTGGGGGACTCTTCCTGCACGTTGGCTAGAGATGTGGAAGAGGGGCGGATCAGTGCTTCGGAGTTTATGGATGAGGTTACGATAACTACTGTGGTGAACCAGGAGGGGTTGCATTCTCACGTTGAGTGCTTTGACAGCGTGGCTCACTGCAGCAGAGGGGGCAACTACTACTATGAGGTCTTTCGCATAAGCTGTTTTGGGTGGGATAGTCTGCCCTACTGGAATATGCCGGGGGATGATGGAGAAGGCGGGATTACACACATCCGTTCAGGTCCGCGATGGGTGCCATGCGGTACCCTGTGCTGCTTTGATGGATGGCTGATATGCCGAACTGACCCACCGTGCACATCACCCAATCGTGATCCGTGTCTTTCTGTTGTCAAGATCCAAGAAGGGATGACAACGGAGCGCTGTCCGAGGAGCATTAGAGTGAGCGATTGCAAGGCTGTGTGCAAGGGTTCTTCTCCTCATGGGAATAGCCAATCGGGCGAGCGTATGGAGCTACCGTACGTTGATGCATTGAGGACACCAGGCGAAGTTGCGGTTCAAGTCTACGATATTTTAGGTCGGAAGGTCGCAGAGTATCGGTATCTCAACGGACAGAATCGGGTGGGAAAGGAAGTACTTTACAACCTTGTCCGAGGGATTTACTTTGTAATTCGTCGCTCCGGGAGCAACATAGAGGTCGACTACCTACGCGTCCCTTGAGTAAGAAAATCCCGGGGAGGTTCCCCCCTCCCCGGGATAACTTTTGGCATTGTGGAACAGCGTGGGGTAGACTCACATGCGTAAGGCATGGAAAATAGTAGCGTTGTTTGCAGCAACGGCTGTAGGATACGGGCAGGCTTTGTCCGAACAGAGGGACTGGGACACCTTAGGGTTTTCGATAGATAATCCCTCCGTATTTGCGGCTCTAAGTCCACAGTACCTCTATGTTTCTGGAACAATGGAGCTCCTCAATGGGATCAACGCTTCCATTATTCGGGTTGACCGCCGCACGGGAGAGACAAAAATTATTGCCTACGAGGTCAATGATGGCAGAGCGGATATCTTCCCTCGGTATCCTCAGATAATGATGGCTCTCGGGAGTGATACATTGTTGGTGGGGGGAGTGAACTCAATTATTGACGCAGAGCGGAGAAGGGTGAACGTTCTGTACAGTTTTGCTTTTTGGAGCAATGGACAATGGTGGCAATGGGAACGAGGGCTGTCCTACGGGACACTCATGGGCATAGCCTACAGCAAGGATACCCTCTACTTTGCTGGGCTATTCGATGGGGTTTCCGGAGGAGGCTTACCCCCAATATATGCTCGGCTGGTGAAGGTGCATATTCCTACGAGGGAGTGGTCCATCTGGGGGCAGACAGGCTGGTGGGGGAGGAGAGGTACGTACCGAGGGGAGGTCATTACCCACATTGCCGTGGAAGGGCAGCGCTGGATTGCGATGATGGGGCGTGGACTGGACACAGTGGATGGAGTTGCTGTGCCCGGGGATATTGCGCTCTATGACCAATTGAGGGGGCAATGGGAGGCGGTACCGCCGGGGCTTGTAGAAGGGATTCCCTGGCAAGGGGTGTTTGTGGAGGGGGAGTTTGAGCGGGAGCTGTGGATAGGGTATTGGCGTGCGCAAGCACGCAACGGTGGAGTCATCGGGGTGTACAGTCTGGCACAGCGGCGCTGGGTGCGCACGGAGCGGCTGCCGCGGGTGCAGGACGGCGATGTGGTTACCGTTCAGCTGGAGAAAGGAGGGGTAGAGGTGTATGCGCTCTATGAGGTGTGGCGGGATGGGGAGTACCAGGGGCGCTACTGTGCCCGTTGGGAGGGAGGGACTTGGGAGGAGATCCCACTGGCGGCAGAGATGGTGCCGGAGGATGTGTGGATGCACATCGTTGCCGATGAGCAGGGGCTGTATGCGGCGGGGTCGTTTTCGTTGGGTGGGATGAGCGGTGCGCCTCGAGAGGGAGTTGTATGCTTGGCGCAGTACGACGCAGAGCGGCGTGAGTGGCATGGAATTGGGGTGTATGCGCAGGGGGGAAGACGGGCATACAGCAAGCCGGTAGTAAGCGCCTTGGCAAAGTATGGAGTGGATACCCTGGTGGTGGGCGGAAGATTTAGCCTTGCCGGGGGAAAGCCGGCGGCAAACATTGCATTGCTGCGCCTCAGCACGATGGAGTGGTTTCCGGTAGGGCAAGAGGGGCTGCCCCGCTGGTATCCTGGGGTGGCGGGCGAGGTGTATGCGTTGGCGGTGGTAGGGGAGGAGATCTACGTCGGTGGCAGCTTCACGCGTGCGGGGGAGCGTCTGGTGGGGAACCTGGCGCGCTTTGACGTGCGGGCGGGGCGGTGGGAGCCGGTGGGGGAGCGGGGTCCGGATGGACCGGTTGCAGTACTGCGGCGCCGAGGGGATAGCCTGTGGGTAGGGGGAGGGTTCTACTATGTGGACACGCTCTTTTCGCCGTATTTGGCGATATGGGACCTGCGGCAGCAGCGGTGGGTGCGCCCGGAGGGGATTGAGATGGTGTTGCAGCCGCGTGAGGAGGGTTCGCCAATTATTGACATTGAGATGCACGATGGGAAGGTGTATGTGCTGGGGCTGTGGTATTTCAAAGCCTTTGCCGAGGGGAATCGGGGGGATACGCTGCGGGGGTTTCTGCGGTGGGATGGGCAGCGGTGGGATTTTGCCGTTAACCCAAGCCGGTATCGAGGCGGGGCAGTCTCGTTGGCAAACTGGCACATAATGGAATTGGAGCCCAGCCACTTGGGATTGCTGGTGAGAGTGGGGCAAGGAACCTACCTTGTTGATGGGAGGCGCGAAGGTCCAGGACTATATGTGCTTGAGGCGGATTCATTACGCCTGCTGATGCCAACGGGCGAGGAGGAGTTTGGGAAACTTGCCGCTGATACTTTGAGGAGGGAAATATTTGCATCCACACGCATGGGAAGGCTTGCGAAAGTGGATCTGCAGGGGGATAGCCTCGTGTGGATTGGGCAGGTACAACTGCCTCCATCCTACTGGGGAAGCGAGGCATTTCGGCCAGGAAGGGTGCGGGCACTACTGCTTGAGCAGGATAAGATCTGGGTTGGAGGGGAGATGACCCACGCGGGACATCGCTATTCGCAGGGGTTGGCGTACTGGCGGCGGCAGCCGCTGGGGGTGGAGCCGGAGCGCAGTCGGGTGCGGGCGGGCAGGAGCTATCCGGTGCCGGCAAGCGAGGCGGTCTGGGTGGAGTACGAGCTGGAGCGGGGCGGGGAGGCGGTGCTGGAGCTGGTGGACGGGCTGGGGCGCGTGGTGAGCCGTCGGGCATTGGGCTGGCGTGAGGCGGGGCAGCATCGGGAGCCGGTGGAGTTGGCGGGGATGGCAGCTGGGGTGTACCGGTGGCGTGTCTGGACGGGGCAGGAGCAGCGTGTGGGGTGGGTGGTTGTGGTGCGGTAGTCAGGGGTCGAAGACGAAGGTGGGCTCTGGGTAGAAGCGCAGGCGCTGTTGGCGCAGCCGCTGCTGCCACCAGTGGCGGAAGCGCGCCGAAGGCTCTTCGGTAGTGGTGTCAGGCAACAGCAGTGTCAGTGGGATATTGGCGTAGAGCAGGCGTCCGGCAATGATGTGCCGGGTGATGCCTGCGGGAAGCCGTTCTCCGGCAAGAGTCCATTGTATGATTTGCTCAGGACGGAGGGTGGGGAAGACGATGCAGCTTCCCGAAGGGAGCGCCGTATGGGAGCGCAAGAGGTCTAATTCTTCAGAGCTGATGCGGCGCAGCTCACCGGAGGAGTAGAGCCCGACCAAGCGGCGCAGGGCTTGCGGAAGGGGATCTTCGGGCAGGACGCCGAGAGCGTGGTCGGAACTATCACTGGCATACGCCAGGAGCGCGTTGCTGCGGAGCTGCTCTACCGCTTCGGCAGGGGAGAGCTCGCAGAGCCGGAAGCCGGCGCGGTGGAGCCGGTCGCGGAGCTCCTGCAGGGAGCAATCGGGCAGCAGATGGGACCAACTGTGGAGCTGGACCTGGGGACCGGGGTAGTCTACGAGCTGGACCGGAATCAGGGGAATGCCTAATTGGGTGAGCGCTGTAATCCGCGTAGCCCCGTCGAGCACTACTGCTGCATCGGGAGCAATCAGGGCGGCGATGGGCGGGTGGTGGAGGAGCCGTGCCTGCTCGAGCGCCGTGCGCAGCCGCTCTACGCGCTGGGCTTCCACCTCTTCATGGAGGCGCAGGAGGTGCACCGGAAGTAGTTCCAACCGAATGGAGCTCGAATGCATGCTGTCTTGTAGTTGCAATGCTGGCTACTGAGACGAACGCTGCGGCAGCATAGCTCGGCTGGTATGCAGCCATTATGCAGAGGGCTTTGTAAGTTTGCGTGCCTTGGTCAGTTTTGCAAGGGCAGCTGAGGATGGGTGTGATTTCGCGGATGCGCGAGGTTTCGCCGTACCTGCTGGCGCTGTTTGCGATTGTATTCATCGGCTTCATGGTTGCCACCGATGCCGATATCCAGCGCATCGCGTTCTCAGGGGAAAACCTTGCAACGGCGGTCATTGGGGAGGTCAACGGGGAGAAGATTCTCTACACCGAGTTCAACGAGCGGCTGCAGCGGCAGCTGGAGCAGCAGCGTCAGATGTCGCCCGATGCAGAAGTAGATGAAGCCGGCATCCGGCAGGCAATTTGGGAGAGCTTCGTTGAAGAACGGCTACTGCATCAGGCAGCCTCGGAGGTGGGCTTTCCGGTTACTGCGGAGGAGTTGCGCGACGTTTTGCTGGAGGAGCCACCGGACTATCTCAAGCGGGCGTTTACCGATACGGCAGGGCAATTCTACCGTGAGCGTTATATCGAGTTGGTCACGCAACCGGATCGGCTTGCCGAATACATCGATCCCAATAGTGGAATCGACCCCATCGAGGCAGTCCAGCGCTGGAAGCAGGACCTACTGCAGGTGGAGGATTTCCTGCGCATATCGCGGGAACGCGAGCGGCTGCGCTCGCTTGCCAATCTCGTCGGCAGCATCACGTCGCCGACCTACGTGCGCCGGCAGTACATGGTGGAGAACAGCTCAGCGGAGGTGAACTACGTAGTCTACAGCGTCGAGCGCATCCCCGACCGGGATGTTACCGTCAGTGATGCGGAGCTGGAGGAGTACTACCGGCGCAATCGCGAGCGCTTCAAGCAGAAGGAGTCGCGCAAGCTCAAGTACGTCATCTTTCCGCTGGAGCCCAGCGCACAGGATACGGCGAACTTCCGCAAGCGCTTGCAACGTATCCGGCAGGAGCTGGAGGCTGCTCCCAACCGTGATTCGGTCTTTGCGCTGCTGCTGAGCCAGTACCAGGGGCGCAGCTACGGGCTGAGCTCGATTGCTTCGCTTGACCCACAGAAGGCACAGTACTTGGTCGACCAGCCCGTGGGAGCAGTGGTTGGACCGGTCGAAATCATGGGCAAGACCTACTTCCTGCGGGTGGAGCGTCGGGAGCCGGGCGATACGCTGGTCGTGCATGCCAGTCACATCCTCATCGGGTTTGGGGGTAATCGCGACAGTGCCCGAGCCGAGGCGCTCAAGCTGCTGCAGCGGGCGCGCGCGGGCGAGGATTTTGCTGCCCTGGCGCGGCAGTACTCGCAGGACCGGGGAACAGCGGAGCGCGGGGGCGACCTGGGATGGTTCCCGCGTGGGCGGATGGTCAAGCCCTTCGAGGATGCAGCGTTTGCAGCGCAGCCGGGGCAGATTGTGGGACCTGTGGAGAGCCCCTTCGGCTACCACATCATCGCCGTCCATGGGCGTTCCAGTGACCGGATTGCTTACAGCGAGGTCGAGCTCTCGGTCACCATGAGCACGACCACGCGGAATCAGGTCTTCCGCCAGGCGTATAGCTTCCGACAGCAGGTCGAAGGTGGTGTGCCCTTCGATACCGTTGCACGGCGGCTGAAGCTGAATGCGGTCGAGACGGCATTCTTCGAGCGCACAGTGCCGGTGCTGGGCTCGCGCGCCCTGACCGATTTTGCCTTCGAAAAGCGTGTGGGGGCGCTCACCGATCCCATCGAGCTGCCGCCGTACGGGGTGGTGGTGGCGCAGGTTGTGGATGCCCGGAGGGCGGGGTTCAAGCCCTTTGCCGATGTGCGTTCGGAGATTCTGGAGCGCGTGCGTCGGCAAAAGAAACTGGACCTGCTGCGCCGACATGTCGATAGCGTCTACAAACGGCTCAAAGGGGCGGACCTCCTGGCACGCATTGTCGAAATCGACCCCAGTGCTGAGGTTCGCACCGCGACGATGGTCAAGGACAATGGCTTCCTGCAGGGCTACGGCAACGACCCCATCGTGACGGCGATGATCTACCAGGTGCCCATAGGCATCATTGCTCCCCCGATTCGGGGCGAACGGGCGTACTTCCTGGTGCAGGTGGTAAAGCGTGAGGTTGCAGACACCACAAAGCTTTCGCGGCAGCAATTTGCAGAGCTCTACCGGCGTCTTTACAACACGGCGAAAGCTTCGGCGTACTTCTACTGGTACACGGCAACAAAGGAGCGCGCCGAGATTGTGGACCGGCGCAGCAAGTTCTACCGTGAATTCTGAGCTTGTGCGCCCGTAGCTCAGCTGGATAGAGCAGCAGCCTTCTAAGTTGCTGGTCGCAGGTTCGAGTCCTGCCGGGCGCGCATCCCATGGTTGTGCACTGGACCACACTTGTGCGAGTTGTCGAGGAGCTGCGCGCGGAGTGTACGGGGGCGGTTCTGGAGCGATTGCTGCTACGGGGGCGCCACGAGTTGATTCTGCTCTACCGCCGCGCCGAACAGCATGGGGCAATCCATGTTGCACTCTCCCCGGGAGCATCAGCGCTGTTTCGCCGCCCGTCAGCTTGGGGGGAGCCCGAAGGCACAGCATGGGCGCCGATGCTGTGGGGAGCAGCTATCCAGACGCTGCATGCACGCTACGGGGAGCGAATCGTTGAGCTGCGAACCTCTGCTGGAACGCTGTGGTTACTGCTGTTTGGGACAGCTCAGAGTAGCGCCGTTCTCACCGACGGATCGGGCAAAATCCTCGCTGCTGCTGGAGCGCGATGGCGGGCAGGAGAGAGCTTTGCCCTGCCGCAACGTCCGAGCCGAGCATGGCAAGAATTCCCGCCGGAAACCTCTTGCGAGGATGCCCTTGCCCGAGGTGCGGCAGCACTGGGCAAGCTCTATGCCCGCGAGCTGTGCCGACGATGTGGGATTGAGCCGACACTGCCGCTCTCAGAGCTTGGGGAGGCTCACCGGGAGCGGCTCCGAAGTGCCATGGCGGTACTGCTGGAGGAGCTCCTGCAGAGTCCGAAGACCTATCTTCTCCGAGCGCCGGACGGAGCGCCGGTGGTCTCAGCAATCCCGCTGCAGGAGCTCCCCAAGGTGGTGGGCGTGTACGCCTCTCCTTCCGATGCCCTTGCCCATGCGCTTCGGCTCTGGGAGCGCTGGCGCAAGGCTCTGGCGATGGCAGCAGCGCTGGGGCAACGTCTGGAGCGCTTGAGCGGGCTGGTGCAGCAGCAGATACGGCAAGCCCAGGAGCATCTGCAGCACGCCGGAGAGCTGGAGCGCTATCGGCATTGGGGGAATTTGCTCCTTGCCCAGCCGGGATTGCACCAGCGCGGAATGTCGCAGCTGTGCGTGAGGGGCTGGGAAGGCGAGCAGAACTGCATCCCGCTCAAGCCGGAGCGGAGCCTGTACGAGAATGCGCAGCACTTCTTCCAGCAGGCACGCCGGCTGGAGCTGTCATTGGAGCGCGCGCGGCAGCGTCTGCCACAGCTTTGGGCATTGCAGGAGCAACTGCAGCAGTTCCGTGCGCAACTGCAGCAGAGCCGCACAGAGCGGGAGCTGCGGATGCTGGAGCGCCAGCTGGAGCAGCTCTTCCCTGAGCGGGAGCGCGCCATTCCCGGGGGCGGGCGCGTGCGCGTGTTCACACTGGCGGAGGGCTATGTGCTCTACGTGGGCAAGGACGCCGAAAGCAACGAGCGCTTGACTTTTGGATTTGCCCGCCCACACGACCTCTTCCTGCATGCGCGTGGAGTGCCCGGAGCGCACGGCATCCTGCGCGGTCCGCACAAGGGGAAGCTGCCACCGGCGCATCTTCTGGAGCGGGCTGCGGCGATTGTGGCGTACTACTCGCAGGCGCGCGGCTCGGCGATGGTGCCCGTTGCCTATACCTGGCGCAAGTATGTTCGAAAGCTACGCAAGGTTCCCGGAGCGGTGCGGCTGGAGCGGGAGGAGGTCGTGCTGGTTGCCCCGTGTGCGCCCGCAGCCGAGCAAAGCGGGTAATTTTGCAGCGAGCGTGCGCCCGTAGCTCAACGGAGAGAGCACCAGACTTCGGATCTGGGGGTTGCGGGTTCGAATCCTGCCGGGCGCGCCAGCGGCATCGTTGCAGAGGGGGGTGAAGTGCCGAACCGAGCTGTTTCTGCTTTCCACATCTGTTGGGTAAGCTCGTGTGCGGACAGTGCAAGGCATTCCCAAGAGCATCGGTAGCGGAGCGAGTGCAATGGTCGGTACCGGACGGAGTGTGTCCGCAGGAGAGCGCTTGCGGCAACGGAGCCGGCGCATTGCTATGATCTGCGGGCACTTCATGCCGGAGGTGGGGTACCAGGAGGTCTGGATGGCGCGGACGCTTGCGCGGCTGGGGCAGCAGGTGCGCGTAATTACCTCCACGCGGGTTTCCATGAGCGCGCGCAAGGTGCTCCGGACGCCGTACCCGGCGGGGCATTCAGTGGAATCCGATGGATACGAGCTGCTGCGCCTTCGTCCGCTTGCCTGGTTTCGCTCGGCGGTATGGGCACCAGGTGTTGCAGCAGCGCTGGAGGAGTTCCGTCCAGAGCTGCTCCTGCTACTGGGGGTGGGGAAGCTCTTTGGGGTACGCGATGCTCTCCGCTATGCGCAGCGCACGGGGACACCACTCATTGCGGTGTTCAGCGAACTGGAGGAGTACCGCTTGCGCCATACGCCGTACCTTGCCGTGCGGGCTTGGCTGCAGGACCTTGGGTTTGCGCTGCTCAAGCAGCGCTTTTATCGGCAGGTCTTTCGGCATGCGCGGCTGCTGGTGTGCAACATGCCCGCAACGCAGCAGTGGTTGCTCAAGCGCTGCCGTACCGATGCCGAGTGTGAGCAGGTGCGCACGAAAGCGCGGGTATTCTCGCTGGGATATGACCGCGAGCGATACTTCTTCGATGCCGCTGCACGCCAGGAGATGCGCCGGCAGTGGGGATGCGCTGAGCAGGAGGTAGTGCTGCTGACCATCACCCGGCTTGAGCCATACAAGGGAATCGAGCGGGCGATTGCTGCCGTAGGGCAGTTGCAGCGGCAAGGGCTTCCCGTGCGGTACGTTCTCGTGGGCGGGATGCAGGATGGCTATCAGCAGCAAGTGGAACGATACGTAGCGCAACAGCCGCAGCCGGAGCGCTTTGCAATTGTGCCGTTCCAGCCCGCCGAGGTAGTTCGCCGCTACGCCTGTGCTGCTGACCTGGGCATATGGATGCAGCCGGCGATCTCCACGCAGGAAGCCATGGGGACAGGGCTTCCGGTGCTGTTGCCCAACCGAGATTCTCTCTCGCACCTGCTGCAGGAAGGGGTGACGGGCTGGTACTGGAGCGAGCCCGATGGCTTCGAGCAGCGCTTGCAGGAGGTCGTTGTGCAACTTTCGGGGAGATCGGAGCTGGAGCGCTGTCGGGAGCGTCAGCGTCTGGCGCACGTCAGTGCGCAGCGCTTCTCGTACGAGGCGATTCTGGAGCGGGTATTCGATTTGGCGGGGCTGCTGTGACATGGGCATCGGGAGGCTTGCCCGAACCATTGCGCTGATTGCTGCCGGGTGGGGCGTGTTGTCAGTGGCAACGGTGAGCAATAATTTCCAGTATGCCGATGACGCCTTGCCCTTTGTGGTGCGGGTTCACCAGGGGCAACTCCATCCACATCATCTGGTGTTGGGAGTGTTGGCAGCAGTGAATCGGTGGCTGGGGTGGCAAGAGCCAAGCCATTTCATGGCAACGTTGTGGCTGGTGCGCGGCTTTGTGCTTGTGACAAGCGTTGTTGCTCTTGTGCTCTGCTGCATTTTGGCATGGCAATGGTTCAGGGAGCGCCAGGCGGTCTGGTGGACTGCTGCTGCGCTCGTTGCCTCGTACGGCTTTTGGGCATATAGCGTTGTTCCGGATTTCTACGTTCCTGGAATCGCTGCAGTGTTTGCAACGGTGGTGGCATTCGAGCACTTCCAGCAGCGTGAACGATTGAGATGGCTAATAGGAGCGATTGCGTTCGGATGGATTGCCGCGATGTGCCACCAAAGCTATGCTGCTGTGCTTGCGATTTTGGTTGCAGTGCTTGCGGTGGAGCGTCGCTGGAAAGCGGCGGCTGTGGTAGCGCTGGGGAGTGCGATGCTCCTTGTGAGTAGTTACGTCGTCGCCTACCACAGCCAGCAGGAATACGTCGGGTTTTGGAAGTTCGTGTTGGGGTATGCTCAGCACATGCAGTTTACGCCGTATGACCGGCTGCAGCCGCTGACACCCCTCTATGCAGCGGTGGGGGCTCTTCGGGCATGGACCTTTCCGGAGTACTTCGTGCGCGTGGATGCGGTGTGGGAATGGGTACAGCAGCGTTGGAGCATGAAGCTGCTGCTGGATGAGCGATTCCTGCTGCGGGCAGTCCCGCCGGAGGGGGCTGCTTTTTTGGGTGGAGTAGGGATTGCGGGGAGCACAGCAGTGCTACTGCTTTTTGCAGATGCTGTGCGGAGGCACGGACGGCGGCTTTGGCAGCGGTGGGCGTTTCGCGTCTTGGCGGGCTGGGCGCTTGTGATGGGAGTACTGGCAGTGGTGTGGGAGCCGAGCTCGAATGAGTTCTGGCTGTGGAGCTGCCCCGTTGTGGCGATTCTGCTCGGTGGGGCAAAGGCTGGATGGATGCGCCGACTTCGTCCGTTTGCACTCGGGCTGCTTGCCTGTGCAACGGTACCGGTGGTGTGGCTGAATCGTTCGGTGGAGAACGACCTCTACGCCGTCAACAAGCGCTATCGGCTGGGGCTGCAGCCGGAGGATGTTGTGCTGACAGGGGATTTCCACCAGGTCCTGGCGCTCAACTGGCTCTTTCCGACGGCGGCACAGGAGCTTTGGTACAAGCTGGGGCGCATCTCTGTACGGGATGCGGCAGTACTGCAAGCCTTGGAGCGCTTGGCTGAGCCGGAGGCGCGGGGGCGGTTTATCCTGGATCCGTTAGTGTGTATGCCGCACCGGTCGGAGAGCGCTCTACGGGAGAAGCTCCCCGGGTGGCAGGAAGAGCGCGTCAGGGCGGAATTGGAGTTGCTGGCACGGCTCTGCCGTGGCGAGCCTGAAGCGTGGGCAGTGGTGGGAGCCGAGCCGAAGCCGCGGCGGCGGATTCCGCTCGTAGGGGTCTGGCGCGAGGGCGGCAGCGTGCTGGAGTTCCAAGTGCGGCATCTGCCGGGGATGCAATGGATGCGGTAGTGCGGGTGGTTGCAGCGGTGCCGACCCCGCCGCCGTACGCCGGTCCGGAGGTCGGAATGGCGATGCTGCTGAGGGCATGGAGGAGCGAACGAGTTCGGCTCTACCACGTCCGCACGACGCTGCGGCGGAGCAATGCGGAGAAGGGGCGATTCGATGTTGCCGGCGTCGTCGCCTTTGCGCGTGTCTTCGTGCGCTATGTGAGGGTCCTTCTGCGGCGGCGTCCGGCGGTGGTGTTCCTACTGCTTTCTTCCAGCCGTGCGGGGCTTGTACGGGATGCATGGCTTATCGTGACGGCGCGCCTCTTGGGATGCCGTGTGGTGGGGCAGTATCGTGGGGGGAATTTCGGTGGGTTCCTGCAGCGGCAACCGCCGTTATTGCAGCGTGCAATCAACATGCTACTACACCAACTGGCATGCGTGCTCGTACAAGGTGAACGCTTGCGTGCGCACTTTGTTGGGCTGTTGCCTGCCCAACGCGTTCGGGTGCTGCACAATGGGGTGAGTCTGGAGGAGTTCCCGCCGCGCAGGCGGCAGGTGCTGCAGGAGGCGCCGTATCGGCTGCTCTTTGTTGGGCATATTGCTTTTGCCAAGGGCTTCCGCGAGCTGGCACGGGCATACCGGTGGCTCCGAGAGCGCTATGCTGTGGAGCTCTGGGTGGTGGGAACGCGCATTGCCCAACCGGTGGTGGCATCCAGCTTTCTCCCGCCACAGTGGTATGCCTACTACCAGCAGCATGCAGCTGAGATTGAAGCTGAGATAGACGCCTTCCTGCAGCAGCTCCAGGGCGACACTGTACACTTCTTCGGGCACGTCCATACAACCGTGGTACGGGAGTTGATGGCGGAGGCGGACGTGTTCGTGCTGCCCTCTTACAGTGAAGGTGCGTCCGTTGCAGTTTTGGAAGCGATGGCATCGGGGTTGCCGGTGGTGACAACGCCCGTTGGAGCCCTGCCCGAACTTGTGGAACCGGGGCAGACTGGAGTGCTCGTCTCGGTTGGGGCGTGGCAGGAGCTGGCGGAGGCGCTTGCGTGGTGTTTGCAGCATCCGCAGTGGTGTCGGCAGGCAGGGGAACGGGCGCGGCAGCGTGTCCGGGAGTGCTTCACGCTGGAGCACACGGTGGCCCAGTTGGAACAGCTCCTTTGGGAAGTTGCCCAGGGCAATGATTGAGCGGGCACTCATAGCGGTGATGGGCTTCTTCCTGGTGAGCCGCTTCCTGACGGAGAAGCTGCGGCTGCTGCCCAAGTGGGTGGATGTGCTGGATATGCCCATTGTGCTGGGGATTGTGCTGTTGGGCTTCTTGCTGCGTCCGACCCTGGGGCAGTGGGCAACAGACTGGGAGCGCCGGGTGACCCGCCTTGTGCTGCTGGGATTGATTGCATGGGCTGCCTCGACCGCGGTATATGCCGAGCAAGTCCTGTTGCCGGCGGCATTGCTCTTTGCCATTGGGTTTTTCGGGGGACCGTTGCTCTTCCTGGCGTTGAGCCGCTGGGTGACTGCTCCAGGAGAGTTTGCCACGGGGCTGCGGAGGCTGCTCGTTGCCGTGCTATGGCTCAATGTGGTGGTCGTATTGGTGTGGGATTTCCCGAAATTTCTGGCGTTAGCGGATCCGGATCGGCTCTCTGGCACGTTTGGCAACAATGCGTACCAGTTCTCCGTGCTGCTTGCGTTCGCCAGCGGCGTGTTCTTGGGGCTTGGGGAAGCTCGTGCAATGCCGCGCTTGGTGGTGGTGGGGATTCAGGCGCTCATCTTCGTGCTATACTACCTGCTGCAGTTCCGTGCAGGATTGCCCTTCTTCTTGGTGGCGGTGGGTACGATGTTGGTGGCGCTCTACGGACGGCGCATTCTGCGGGCGGTGGTGTTGGGGGGGATTTCGCTGCTCATCAGTGGTATGCTGATTCAGCAAGTGCTGGAGGAGTTGGCAGGGCAGGCACAGCGCCGCTTTACGCACGTAACCTCGCGCGCGGCACGGGGGGATTTAGGCTATGGGGATCTCCTCGTCCTGCTGACTCAGCCCGGGGAATACCTCCAACTTGCCAAGTTCCAAGCTTTCCCGGCAACACTGCGGATGCTGTGGGAGAACCCCGCAGCGCTTTTGGTGGGGGTCGGACCGGGCAACTACGTTAGCCGGGCGTACTACACCTTCGGCGTAGAGTTTGCCTCAGCCGAGCTCAAGGGCAAGGGGGTCGGAGGAGTTGTGCAGCAGCTCTTTGGGATATCGCAGCCCTGGCGCCCGGAGATGAGCGAGCGCTACCTTGGAGGGTTGCTCCGGCAGGCAGCGTTTGGGTCGTACCTGTTTGCCAACCCGTACTCGAGCTATCTGGCGCCGATTGCGGAGATTGGACTGCTCGGCGCAATAGCCGTCTTTGGGTTGTATGGCTTTATGGTGCGCCGCTCCTTCCAATTGGTGCGGCTGGCGCGCACACATGCTCCGGAGGTGCTTCCCTTGGCGTTGGCATCGCTTGTTGGCAGCGTGTATGTGGTTGGACTGGGGTTTGTGGATAACTGGTGGGAGGTCACGCGCGTGGTGTTCCCGCTGTGGACGCTCTTCTGGGCTGCCAATGCGGGGGTGGAGGAGCAGCTGGCGATGGCAACGGAGGCGGAAGCCGAGCCGGAGGAGACGTTCCAGCATGCTGAGCAGGGCTGATGTGCGGCATCGCGGGGATTCTCAACGGGGGAAGTCCGGAGGTGCTGCAGCGGATGCTGCAGCGGCAGGCACATCGCGGACCGGATGATTGGGGCATCCAATGGTTTGCCGAACGTTCCAGCGGAATTGGGCATCGCCGGCTGGCGATTCTGGACCTCACCCCCGCCGGGCACCAGCCAATGGTCAACTCTGCGGGAACGCGATGGATAACCTACAATGGCGAGCTTTACAACTTTTGGGAACTACGAGCACGGTTGGAGCAGCGGGGCTACCGCTTCCGCTCCCGCAGTGATACGGAGGTGCTGCTGGCGGCATATGATGAGTGGGGACCCGAATGCGTGCGCCGCTTCAACGGCATGTTTGCCTTTGCCATCTACGACAGGGAGCGCCATGAACTCTTCCTGGCGCGTGACCCGCTGGGAATCAAGCCACTCTACTATGTCTGGCAGGGGAGGCTGTTTGCCTTTGCCTCGGAGGCGAAAGCCCTGCTGGCGCTGCCCGAGCTGTCCCCAGTGCCGGATGAGGAGGCGCTGCTGAGCACGCTGATTCTGCTGTGGGTGCCTGAGCCAAAGACGGGATTTGTGGGCATCTCCAAGCTGCCTGCCGGACACTATGCCATCTTCCGCAATGGAAGGCTGGAGTTGACGCAGTATTGGGAAATCCCGCTGCCCGCCCCCGAACAGCAGCTCCGCTACCGGCATGAGCGGGAGTACGTCGAACACTTGCGGGAACTACTCGAACGCGCCGTTGCCCGGCAGATGCTCTCGGATGTCCCCGTAGGGGCATTTCTCTCCGGCGGGGTGGATTCCTCCTTGATCGTTGCGCTCATGCGCAAGGCACAGCCGGAGGCGGAGCTGACAACCTACACGATCGCCTTTGCGCCGGAGGAGTATCGCGAGGATGCCATCACTCAAGACCCGTACTACGCTCGCATCGTTGCCCAGCACGTGGGCACGCGCCATCGGGAGTTCCGCATCCGTCCGGCGATTGCGCAACTCCTGCCCAAGTTGCTCTGGCACTTGGACGATCCCGTTGCCGATGGGGCAGCAATCAATACCTACCTCATTGCCCGCTATGCGAAGCGCTCGGGGACGACCGTGCTCCTCAGCGGCATGGGCGGAGATGAGGTCTTTGCTGGCTACCGCAAGCATTTGGCGACGGTGCTGCTGGAGCGTTTTGGGCATCTTCCCAGGTGGCTGCGTGCGGGGATTATCGGGCTTGTACGGAATCTCCCGCAGCAGGCAGCGCGCTATCGGGTTGCGCTGCTGCGCCGATTGCACCGGATGGCGCGCCCGTTGCAAATGTCCCCATTGCAGGCGTTCATCTACGGCTTTGTCTACTGCCCGCCGGAGCTCTTCCGGCGTCTGTGGCGTCCTCCGATGCCTGCGTACGAGGAGCTCTACCCCTTCCGCCGCTATGCCGAGCTTGCCGAACGCGTGCGCGGGGCTTCGCTGCTGACGCAACTGACCTATTTGGACACGAAGCTCTTCCTGACCGGATTGAACCTCCTGTATTCGGACAAGGCTGCGATGGCGGCAGCGGTGGAGCTGCGCCCACCATTGCTGGATGTGGGGGTGGTGGAGTTTGCCTTCCGGCTGCCCGATCGCTACCGCATCCGGGGAATGCAGCAGAAGTATCTGCTCAAACGCGCTGCCGAGGCGTACCTGCCGAAATCGGTGCTCTACCGTCCGAAGGCTCCCTTCGCAGTGCCGCTGATATCGTGGGTGAGCCGAGAGCTGGGCGCAGCCATACGACACTGGTTTGCCGAGCGTTCGGGGCTGCATCGGGAGTACCTCAACGGAGCAGAGGTGCTGCGCTTACTGGAGCTGCACCAGCGTGGGCAGGGCAATTACGCACATCTGCTGTGGGCATGCTTGGTTATTGCCGAGTGGCTTGCTCTCTGGAGTGAGCCTGCCCGCCATGATGGCGTGGAGCTTGTAGAGGAAGCCGTTACGGGGGTTGAGATTTTGTAATTTGCATCTGCCAACGGGTGTTGTATCAACGAGCTGAAGCAATGTTCAGCCTGGAGCTCAGCGAAACGCAGCGCCTAATCCAGCAGACGGCGCGCGAGTTTGCCCAAGCCGAGATCGAACCTGGCTCGATAGAGCGCGACCTCACCGGCGAGTTCCCCTACGAAATCGTGCGCAAGCTGGGCGAGCTTGGCTTCATGGGCATGATGGTCGCGCCCGAATGGGGCGGTGCGGGACTGGATACGGTGAGCTATGCGCTGGCGCTGGTGGAGATCTCGCGTGCCGATGCCAGTGTGGGCGTGATCATGTCAGTGAACAACTCGCTGGTGTGCTGGCCAATTGAGGTGTATGGAACGCAGGACCAAAAGGAACGCTACTTGCGCGACCTGGCAACGGGGCAGAAACTTGGTGCCTTCTGCCTGAGCGAGCCCGAAGCCGGTTCGGATGCTACACAGCAGCACACGACCGCAGTCCGTACCGATGGAGGCTGGATCCTCAACGGCACAAAGAACTGGATTACCAACGGCACCACTGCTGATGTGTACGTGGTCTTTGCCCAGACGGACCGCTCGAAGGGGCATCGAGGCATCACTGCCTTCCTCATCGAAAAGGGCACCGAAGGCTTCGTGCCCGGCAAGAAGGAGGATAAGCTGGGGATCCGCTCCAGCGATACCTGCTCGATTGGATTGACCAACGTGTTCGTGCCCGATGCGAACGTGCTGGGGGATATCGGAGAGGGCTTCCGCATTGCGATGAACACGCTCAATGGTGGGCGAATCGGTATCGCGGCGCAAGCCGTTGGCATTGCGCAGGCAGCCTTCGATGCTGCGTTGGCATACTCACAGCAGCGCAAGACCTTCGGCAAGCCGATTTGCGAGCATCAAGCCATTCAATTCAAGCTCGCCGATATGTCGGTCAAGCTCGAAGCAGCGCGGCTGCTCCTGTTGCGGGCAGCCTATCTGCGTGACCGTGGCGAGCGCTACATCCAAGCAGCCTCGCAGGCGAAGCTCTTCGCCTCGAAAGTTGCCGTGGAGATTGCCTTGGAAGCAATTCAGATTCACGGTGGCTACGGCTACGTGCGCGAGTACAAGGTGGAGCGCTACCTGCGCGACGCGAAGATCACAGAAATCTACGAGGGCACGTCCGAGATTCAGCACATCATCATTGCACGCGAGCTGCTGCGTGAGGTAGGCTACCGCTCAGCTCAGCCGGCAACGAACTGATGCTGGAGGTGGCAATCACGCGGACGGACCCGGAATTTGCCGATTTGCCCTTGCCTACGTACGCAACCGAGGGGGCAGCGGGAATGGATGTCTGCGCTGCCGTGCGGGAGCCGCTTGCGCTGCCTCCGGGGGGAATCGTGCTGGTTCCGACCGCACTGGCGATTGCCTTGCCGCCAGGGTACGAATGCCAGGTACGCTCCCGCAGTGGATTGGCTGCGCACTATGGGGTGTTTGCGCTGAATTCGCCAGGGACCATCGATAGCGACTACCGGGGCGAAATCCGCATCATTTTGGCGAACTTCGGTAAGGAGACCTTCTGGATTCGCCGCGGGGACCGAATTGCCCAGCTCGTCGTGGCTGCGTACGAGCGGGTGCGCTGGCGGGTGGTCCAGGAGCTGCCCCCAAGCGCTCGTGGAAGCGGTGGATTCGGCAGCACAGGGCGCGATGCGATTCCCCATGCTCGGTGAGGCGACAACTCCGCGTACCGTGGCGTTTTCGGTGCAGGACTGGGGGCTGATTCCGTACAAACAGGCATGGCAGCAGCAGCGCGAGCTTGCCGAACGGGTGCGGTGCGGAGACGCTCCCAATACGCTCGTGCTGTGTGAGCATCCAACGGTAATCACGATTGGGCGAACGGGTACCTGGCGGAATGTCCTACTCCCGCACGAACAGCTCCGGCAGCGGGGTATCCCGGTCTTTGAAATCGAGCGCGGTGGCGATGTCACTCTGCACAATCCTGGGCAGTTGGTGGGCTATCCCATCCTGCGGCTGTGGGAGTACCGGCAGGACTTGCACTGGTTTGTGCGCGAAATCGAGCAGTGCATCATTGAGCTGCTTGCACGGTTTGGGATTCAGGCAGAGCAACTCCCTGGGCTGACAGGCGTATGGATTGAAGGACGGCGCAAGATTTGTGCCATCGGCATCCACGTCCGGCGCTGGGTCTCGTGGCACGGATTTGCGCTCAATGTGTGCAATCGCCTGGAGGAGTTCGGCTACATTGTGCCGTGCGGGATTGCCGACCGCGAAGTCACCTCGATGGAGCGCGAACTGGGCTTTGCCCCCTCGATGCAGGAGGTCAAAGCCCAGTGCGCAGAGGTATTTCGTGCCCATTTCGGGTGAGCAGCCCGTCCGTGCCGACCGAGCCACCGTCACGGGGCGTTACGATTGAAGCGCGAACGCAAGCCTTCCCACGCTTTGTAGTAGTCGTGCTGCAGTAGCGGCGTCTCCAGCGCCCAGCGCGTGGGACGGCACACAAAGCGCATTTCGAACATGAAGGCAAGCGTGTCGGCGAGGTATTCGGGCTTGAGCTCGGCGTTGATGGCTTTCTCAAAGGTTGCAGTATCGGGACCGTGCCCGCTCATGGAATTGTGGAGGCTGGCACCGCCGGGGACGAAGCCCTCCTCCTTGGCATCGTACTTGCCGAAGACGAGCCCCATGAACTCGCTCATGAAGTTGCGGTGGAACCAGGGCGGACGGAAGGTGTGCTCAGCAACGCTCCACCGCTCGGGGAAGATGACAAAGTCCACGTTTGCCGTCCCAGGAATCTCGGACGGGCTGGTGAGCACGGTGTAGATGGAGGGATCGCAGTGGTCGAAGGAGACCGTGTTGATGCACATGAAGGTGCGCAGGTCGTACTTGTACGGGGCGTAGTTGCCAGCCCAGGCGACCACATCGAGCGGGGAATGGTCCAGCGTTGTTACCCAGAAGTTGCCCTGGAACTTGGCAATGAGCTCGCACTCCTCTTCGAGCTCCTCGAATGCCGCCACGGGGGTAAGGAAGAAGCGTGGGTTCGCCAAGCCATTGGCGCCAATGGGACCCAAATCCGGCAAGCGGAAGAGCGCTCCGTAGTTTTCGCAGATGTAGCCGCGCGCCTGCCCATCGGGAAGGGTTACGCGGAATTTGATGCCGCGCTGGATGACGGCAATCTCCCCTGGCGACACCTCCATGATGCCCATCTCCGTGTGGATGCGCAGCCGCCCCAGTTGTGGCACGATGAGCAGCTCGCCATCGGCATTGTAGAAGTAGCGGCGCTCCATCGAGCGATTGGCGGCATATAAGTGAACGGCGCAGCCGCTGTGCATGCTCAAATCGCCGTTGCCACCGTAAGTGACGATGCCCTCGATGAAGTCCTTAGGCTCCTCAGGGATTGGGAGCGGATCCCAACGCAACTGCGTTGGCGGCGGAGGAACTTCGTTGAAGGGCGTGCTCTTCCACGTCGGATGTTGGGTCTGCCGGAAGGGCGGATGCACAACGGAGGGACGGATCCGGTACAGCCACGTGCGGCGGTTGAGAAGCCGAGGTGCTGTAAAGGGAGTGCCGTTGAGCTGCTCGTTGTACAGTCCGTAAGGGCAGCGCTGCGGCGAGTTCTGCCCCTTGGGAAGCGCACCGGGAAGCGCTTCTGTGGCAAATTCGTTCCCAAAGCCCGAAAGGTAGGTGAGCCCATTCTGCACAACAGCATAGCCGTTTTGAACGGTTGCGTATTCGAGCGTCTTGAGCATGGTCGGCAGGTGCAGTGCTGTGGGACATACATACAAGCAGTCGAGCGTCGGATGCAAAGTAGGAAAAACGCCGCGATTGCAAGGCTTACGGTAGCCGTAGCCAGAGCACCGGTGGGTCTGGACCGAAGTGCCCCGGGCGTGGAGCGGCGGGCAGGTTTAGGTACTCGAAGAGTGCATACTTGCGCACGTTGTCGAAGTAGGCAACGCTGAAGGCAATTGAACGCCCGCGGTGCAGCACGACGTCATCGGAGTTGCCGGTGTTGAGTGCGCGCTTCAGTTCGATGGTCCATTTGCCGTTGCTGTGGAGGGCACGGGCGCGGATGTCTCCACGGCTGGAGAACGGATGGGTTTGCCCTCGGAGTGCCCAGCCTGGAACTCCGTCGCCGGCGCTCCAGGGGCGCCCGGTTGCGGGATTGGGCGCGCGCGGGTTGAACGCAACGGCAGTGGGTTGCCAGAGGAAGCGCCTGCGGTCCAATCCACCGTTGTCGCCGCCCGCCATGCTGATGGGGAGCATCGGACCGCTCCCGCGGGGAGGGAAGTTGGGGTCTTCGAAGGCGTTGCCGATATCGCCACGGCGCTCATTGGGAAAGCGTTGTCCGTCGCTGCCTTCGGCGATGTAGTCATCGGCATAGCCTTGGGGAGCGGTTGTGCCGGCTTTCCAGTACCAGATGTCCAGCCGTCCGCGCGTCGGGTAGCTGCCACCCTCGTAGGCATTGAGCGAAGCCGTTGGATGGCAAGCAGTCAGGCAGCCGACGGTTTCGAAGCGCTCCCCGGGGCGATCGCCGTAGACCTCGCCGATGGGGAACATCAGCGCCAGACCGTCTTGCCCTTGGGTTGTCCACTGCCAATTAGCTTCGGAGGCGGCATCGCCACCGGTGAAGCGGAACCAGTTCGGCATCTCGTGCGGCGTGGGGTCCTCGATTTCGGCAAGCAGGTACAGCGTGTCGCGGTAGACAGCGGCACGCAGTGTCAGGCGGAAGGTGCGGTTATCCTGTGCAAGCGGCTCCACCTGGTGCAGCGTCAGGAACAGCGGTGGCGCGCTCTGCCAGGCGGGGTCATCTGCCCGACCGTCCACGCGGGGGGCGGTGGAGACCTCAGCAGCGAGAAGTTCACCGGCGCCGGTCCCACCAGGGGGAACTCCGGTCCCGCTCAACGGGACCCGGACAGCGGGCTCTCCGATGAGCAAGGTCGCCGTGTAGCGGCGCTCTTCGGTTGGAGTGAAGCGCAAAAGCAGGCTATCGGTCCTGCCCCCTGGGAGCGTGCCCGCCGGCTGCACAACGATGGAGAAGGCTGCACGGTCAGCCCCGGTGATGCTGGGCGCCAGGACTACAGCCGAATCCGTTCGATTGCGCACCAGCAAGCGCAGCGTCTTTGACTGCCCAAGGGGAACGGAGCCGAACTCCAGCTCTGCTGGAACCAGCTCCAGTGCCCCGCCGGGCTCTTCGACCAGGCTGCTCTCACAGCCCCACAGTACCACGATACCGAGCAAGGCAGCCACTGCACGCAGATTCATCGCACCACTGTGAAAGGGCGCTGGAGCGGAGAATGCCCAGGTGGCAGGAGCTCAAGCCAATACGCGCCCGGAGCTATTCCGGCAAGGGGATAGCGTAGGGCAAAGGGTCCCTCCGGCAGGTACTGCTGCCACTCAAGGAGCAGCTTGCCCGAAGCGCTGAAGATGCGGAAGCGGGCGATCCCGGCGTTGGGCAGCGTACCGGAGATGGCAATCCATTCACCGGCGGGGTTAGGAGTGATGGCATGGAGCAGTTGTGCAGGGGCTGGCTCCAGAACCTCCGAAAGGAGCTGGATGCGCAGTATTTGCTCGTTCTCCAAAGCTGTCGGGAAGCGGTTCAAGGGGCGTGGGGCGGGTCCGCGCAGGACCTCACCCGTTGGGCTGTAGAGGGCACCATGGCACGGGCAGGGCAAGCCGCCAAGGTCCCTGCGGTACGTATTGACCAGGCAGCCGGCGTGGGTGCAGATATCGTCAACGGCGGCGAACTCTGTTGCCCCGGTGCGGGTGATGATAATCCGCTGGGGGACCGGTGGGCGAGCATCCGGAATGGTTACTTTGACCGAGCCGAAGAGCTGCTGCAGCTCCGGGTAATCGCTCAGCCGAATGATGAGATCGCCGGCGAGGGGCTGTGCTGCAGTTGCCGTCCGCGCTGTCCACAGCGATGCAGGGAGTGCGGCGCGGGTGCCCGCTGCAAGTGCTGCAGCAAGGCAGCGGCTGAGGAATTCACGCCGAGGCAGCTTCATTGCCGTTCGAGGGGACAAGGGCTTGTTGGCGCAGCTGTTCGAGCAGCTCCTCCACGCGCTCGGGCGTGAGGTGTTCGTAGTAGTCCTCGTTGATGGCAATCATGGGTGCACCGCCGCAGGCGCCCATGCATTCGACCTCTTCCAGCGAAAAGAGTCCATCGGCGGTGCGTTCGCCCGGTCGAACACCCAGCCGCTCAGAGATCAAGCGCAGGAGCTCCTCTCCGCCGCGCAGCATACACGAGACATTAGTGCACACTTGCACGTGATAGCGTCCGATAGGTTCGGTGTGGAACATCGTGTAGAAGCGCACAACTCCCAGCACGTGGGCGTACGGGATTTGCAGGAGTTGTGCCACAGCACGCATGTGCTCCAGTGAGATCCAGCCGTACTTGCGCTGGACCATCCAGAGGGCGGGGAGCAGGGCAGCTTGTCGTTCGGGATACTGTGCGGCGATGCGTTCGAGCTGCTCGAGTTCCTCCGCCGTGAAGAGCTCCTGTTCCATCGCAGAGTAGCAGTTATCGGACCGGTGCAAAAATACTGCACGCACTACTGCTCACAGCCGTATTCTGCCCAGCCGTATGCGGAATGGATAGAGCAGATGGAAGCGCGGCGGGTGTGGACCGAACTCAACTGCCGGGGCGGGCAGTTTGAACAGCATCAGGCTCTGGCGCAGCCAGTTCCACAGCGGAGCACCTTCGGGCAGAAGAGCAGCCAAGTTGTAGTCCAGCCCAAGCATGTAGCGGCGCTCCGGTGGGAGTCCAGTTTCGATGTTGCGCACGCCGTAGCCGATGCTCAGCATGAGCCACTCCGGATAGGCATCGCGCCAGCGCTGCGGCAGGAGTTGCCATAGGTCGATGCTCAGCCAGAAGCTCGAGCTGTTGTAGTCATCGATGAAGGTGCCGCCGTGCGTCCGGGGGCGCTCTCCGGTCCAGCGGGCGGGCACATATTGCCAGCGGAGCTGGAATGCCTGCAGGGGTTGGCAATAGTGCTGCGCCAAGTACCAGTAGGCGCCAAGGAAGTTAGCGATGTTGTCCGAGGGGCTAAAGCCCCAGTCGCGGCTGAAGCCATCCTCGATTTCGACGTACGTCTGATAGAGCAGCCCAATCAGGCTTCCCATGACCGTAGCGCTTTTTGGGGATACGCCGGCAGCAAGGAGCAGTTCACCCCCCAGGTAGGACATAGCGTAGCCTGCCCAGAGGTGCCCGGCTTTGTCTACCTGCAGGGCAAAGTGCCAATCCTCCACGACCTGAAAGGGACCGGGCTCCTTCCACCACGCATTGCGCTGGATGATGTGCAGTGTGGTCAGGGCAGCAGCGTATCCGCCGCCGATACCCAGCAGCAGCCATGGACGGGGCTTTCGGGCAGTGGTGATCGGGGAGCCATCCAGTGTGGCGCGCGGGCGCCCGGCAATGGTGAACATGCCCTTGGGCAGCAGTCCATTTGCCAGCACAAGCGAATCCGCCGCAGAGGCGTTCAAGCACACACAGCACAGCAGCGCCAGCAGCCGCCTCATGTTTCGATGAGCTCAACCGAATGCGGGACTTCGTGCTTGGGAATCAGTGTGGGGAAGTACGCCACCACCTCGCTGGGCTTGGGGCGCCCTCCGGAGAAGCCGGTCACCCCAGGCGGACCTGTCAGGATGAGCGGAGCAAGTTCGCGCGTGAAGCGGTCAACGGTTTCGTAGTCCGGAGCACGCACGGCAACGCGTAGCATGACTTCGTTCGGCTCGATGGGGCGCGCAAGCGGTCCGTGGCAGGCATTGTAGCCGACAAACTCCGTACGAATCTCCTCAAAGTGCAATCCCAACCGTTCGAGCCGTTTGCGCAGGATCTCATCGGCGCGGCGGGCACGTTCGAGCGCTTCCGGAGCGGAGTAGACCAAGGTGCCGACTGCGCTGTAGCCGGCAGCGTAGCTTGCCGAGACCTTGTAGTACGGCGTTGGGGGACGCCCCGTGATGCCGAACACGCGTACGCGGTCATCGCCCAGATCCTCAAGCTGGATGCTGGTGAAATCGGCAATACACTCCGGCGTGATGTACTCGCGTGGATCGGCGATTTCGTAGAGGAGCTGTTCGCTGACAGTCTCACGCGTGACGGCGCCACCGGTGCCGGGGTGTTTGGTAACGATGAAGCTGCCGTCGGGGTAGGCTTCCACGATGGGGAAACCGGGTTCGACCAGGTCCAGCGCCTTCCAATTGCCCAGGAAGTTACCGCCGCTGGCTTGGGCACCGCACTCGAGGATATGCCCGGCAACGATGCCAGCGGCTAAGCGGTCGTAATCGTTTTCGCTCCAGCCGAACTCGTAGATCATCGGGGCAAGGGTCAGCCCGGTGTCGGTGGTGCGTCCGGTGATGACGACTTGGGCACCCTGCTGGAGGGCTTCTACAATGGGGAAGGCACCGAAGTAGGCATTTGCGCTCAGCAATCGGGAGCGGATCTCGCGCAGGGGCTGTCCGGTCTCCAGGTGGCGCATCTCGTACCCGGCAGCCAGCAGTTCATCAATGCGCGGCATGAGGTCATCACCGAGCACAACTCCAATACGCAGTCCGCGGACGCCTTGGGCGCGGGCGACCTCGACGAGCCGTTCAGCGGCAGCAAGAGGATTGACTCCACCACCATTGGTGATGAGCCGAATGTTGCGCTCGCGCAGGTAGGGCAGAATCTCGGCAAAGACCGTCACAAGGTCCCGTGCGTAACCCAGGCGGGGGTCGCGCTGCTTCTGTTTTTGCAGGATGGACATCGTGACTTCCGCCAGGTAGTCCATGACCAGGTAGTCGATGGGACCTCGGCTGACTTGGAGCAGAGGAGCACTGAGCCAGTCCCCCCAGAAGCCTTGTCCGGAAGCGATGCGGATGGGCGAGCGAGACATTTGACGCCAGTGTGCATGTGCGACACTTTGTGTAACTTTGAGCCCGTCTTCCCAGGCATCCGGCGATGGGCACCTTAGGGGAGCGCCTGCGTGCGCGGCGACAGGAGCTCGGCTACGAGCTTGGCGAAATTAGCCAAAAGCTCAAAATCCGCTTGGCGGTTCTTCAAGCCTTGGAGGAGGACAATCTGACCTACTTGCCCGCAGTGTACATGCGGGCATTTGCACGGGACTACGGTGCGTTTTTGGGTATCCCGCCGCAGGAGCTCCAACAGCTCCTGGATGCAGCCTTTGGGAAAGCCCACGCCAGAGGCAGCTCCGTTTCTACCGGAACGAGCGCACGAGTCAGCGTGGGTGCGGAGCACTTCCGCACGACCCTTGCCCATGCCCTGATCTATGGGGCACTGGCAGGAGCGGCGGTGGCGGTGGTGTATTACTTCCTCCTGCGCCCAACCCCGTCGGAGCAGTTGCAGCGCTCGACGGAGGTCGTTGTGCGTCCCGATACTGGTGTACCGCAGTGGTTGCTTCCGGCGGGGCAGCCGGCACAGCTCGATACACTGATGCGCTTGCGCGCACGGGCGCGCGATACGGTGTGGCTCAACATCGTCGTGGACGGTCGGCGGGGTGAGCAGTTGGTGCTCTACCCCGGGCAGGAACGCCTCTGGGAGGCACGCTCCCATGTGCTGCTGTCGGTGGGCAATGCCGGTGGAATTGAATTGTGGCGCAATGACGAGCCACTTCCGCCACTGGGACCGGTGGGGAAAGTCATACGCTCGGTGCGGATTACTCCGACGGGGTTGACCACCTCGCTTGCGCTGCGCGACTCCCTTCCTGAGAGAGCGCGGAGGGCGCAGCCAGAGACCACGCCACCGATTCTCCCGGCGCCGGTCCTGTCCCCAACTACCCAGTCGCGCCCGGAGCCTGTACCGCAGTAGTGGGGAGCGCCTGCAGGAGCTCTTCGTACAGGCTGCAGTAGCGCCGCAGGAAGCGCTCCAGAGAGAACTCTTGCACAGCGCGCTGGCGTGCGTGAAAGCGCATTCGGCGCTGGAGCTCCGCGTCTTGCAGAACTTGGGCAATAGCTCGGCAGAGCGCCCGGAAATCGCCCCGGGGCACCAGTATCCCCGTCCTCTCGGTGACTTGCTCTGGGATGCCTCCCGTGTGGAATCCCACAACCGGCAGAGCGCATGCCATTGCCTCCAGCACCGTTGTGGGGAAGGTATCGTCGAGCGAAGGGATGCAGAACACATCGGCAGCATTGTACGCCTGTGCCAGTGCATCAGGGCTGGAGATGTAGCCCAGTTGGCGAACTTGCAGCCGGTACGCCACACTCTTGGGCAGTCGGATGGGGGCACCAACGGTGAGAACGACCCATTCCGGGGCGCTCGCCTGGGCAAGGCTCTCCAGGAGGGGGATGATGCCCTTATGGGCTGTGCCGAGCTTTGCTGCAACCAACAGGATGATGCGTGCCGTTGGTGGAAAGCCGAGCCGCTCCCGGAGCTGTGCACGGTCGGGCGCGGGGCGGAAGCGTTCCGTGTCGACCCCATTGGGGATGACGCGGATGGGGAGCCGCTCGCCCGCAGCCTGGCAAACCAACCGAGCTAACCAATGCGATGGGGTGACAATCCAGGGCTGCCAATCCTCTCCCAAGAGACGCCGTTTGCGCTTCCACATCCATGCGGAGCTATCGACGAAGGCGCGGGGATATGCCCACATGCGCGGACAGTGACCGCAGCCGAACTCCCAGCGGGTGCATTCCCCCGGATGTGCGCAGCGTCCGGTGAGCGCCCAAGCATCGTGCAGGGTCCATACGACGGGGATGCGGCGCTGCCCCAGCCATCGGGCAAGGGAGAGCTCAACATAGTAGCCGTGCAGATTGTGCACGTGCACAAGGTGCGGCTGCCAGCTCTGGATGAGCCTGCGCAGGCGAAGCGTTGAGTACCAACAGCCGTATCCCTGCACTCCTGTCAGCCGCACCAGGGCAGCATGGAGGTAGACTTCGGCGCTCAAGCCAAAGCGTACGGCACGGGGGTCTGTGCTTTTCGGACCGCGCCCGTAGGCGAAGAGGCTTTCATGCCCGGGCAGGGCGTTCAAGTGCTGGTGAAGCGTGCGGGCAATGGCGGCAGCGCCTCCGCCACGGTAGTGCGTGTTGAGCTGTAAGATACGCCTCATCGGGATTGACTGGCAAGGGTAAAGGCGCGGCATAGGGCTTCGACGAGCTGCTCCAGGGAAAAGGCGCTGCAGGCATGCTGGCGAATCTGCTCCCGTCGTGCCCGCAGCACGGGCAGCTGTGCAGGTAGGGCACGGAGATGGTGGGCTAACTCCGTTGGCACATCCGGGTCGAAGAGCTCGCCATTCCAGCCGGGTCGGATTAGGTCGTATGCCGCTCCAGCACGCCGGGAGCAGAGCACGTACGTTCCGCACGCTAAGGCTTCGTTGACGACCAAGCCCCAGGGCTCAATCCGAGAGGGCAGGACCAATGCATCTGCGAGGACGTAGTAGAGGGGAAGCTGCTCCGGCGGCTGGGGGGGCAGGAACCACACGCGCTGGGCTATCCCCAAGCGACGGCACAGACGCTGGAGAGCGGGCTGCTCCGGTCCGGTCCCAATGATGAGGAGCCCAAGCTCCGGAGTGCCTGCGAGTGCGAGCGCCTGGAGTACCGCCGCAAGGTTCTTGTGCGCAAGGAGCCGACCCACGTACAGCAGCAGTCCCTCGACGGGGTAGCGCTCACGGGCGCGCTGCAGCTCTGCAGAGCTTTCCCAGCGAAGGGCTTGCGCGCGGTACCACTCCATGTCCACGGTGTTGATGCCTATGACGATACGTTCGCTCGGCACCCCAAGGGCATGTGCCCATCGGGCGGCTTGAGTTCCAAAGGCGGCAACGGCATCCACGCGGCGCAGGAAGAAGCGCTTGAGTGCAGCAATTAGCCCCTTTTGATAGGTGGCGCTCCCGGCGAAGGATTCAAACAGAAGCACCGTCGGGCAGCGGCGCTGTGCCCAGAGGAGCGCACGCCAATATGCCGGAGCATCGTAGTTCGACAGCACCAACAAGTCAGGAGCACTCGAGCGCAGCCGAGCTGTGATGCCCCAGTTCAGGTGGAGTACCCACTCAGTGGCTCCTTGGAAGCTGATACCAGGAAGCACACTGACCTGAAGCCCATCGGAGGAGGATGAAACTGCCCAAGGATAGCGCCGTCGGTTGCTCCGCGCCAGCAACAGGAGCTGGAGTTGGGCAATCTCTGGACGTTGCTGTAACCGTGTGTAGAGCGCCTGTCGGTACAGCGGTAGTAGGTTCGTCACAACGGTTACCCTCCACGGGGGCTGCGGCATGGCGTTCGTACACGGGTGCAGGCGGCTTAGACGTTATCGGTCTGCGAGCTGGTGTACAAGCTGCGCATGCGTGCAGGGATGCAGCCGATGTGCATTCACTTCGGTCACTGTGGGGGATGCCTCTGGCAGGATGTGCCCTACGAGGAGCAGCTGCGGCGCAAGCAGGAGCGCGTTCAAGCAGCGTTTGAAGCACTGGGCTTGGAATCTATGCCGTTGCATCCTATTCTACCGTCGCCGGCACCATTGCAGTACCGCAATAAGATGGAGTTCACCGTGGTGCCCGATCCGGAGCGGGGCATCCGTATCGGGCTGCACGCGCGCGGGCGATTCGACCAGGTGGTGGAGATTGAGCAGTGCCTACTACCGCCGGAGCCGGCAAATCAAATCCTGGAGTACATCCGCCAAGCGGCACGTCAGCATGGGGTAAGCGGCTACGATTACCAGCGCCACGAAGGCTTCCTGCGCAATATCGTGCTGCGCTATGCTGAGCCTCCGCCGCAGTGGATGGTGCTGGTGGTGACGGTAACGCCGCAGCAGGAGTCCGAGCGGGGGTTCCTGCAGTGGCTGGCACGCGAGGTGCCGAGCCGCTTCCCACAGGTCCGAACCATCGTGCACGTGCGCAATGATACGTGGTCGCCGGTGTCGTACGGTGAGCCCACCATTCTCTTCGGCGACGGGGTGATCGAGCAGCAGCTCTGTGGGCTGCGGCTACGGATCTCTCCGTTTGCGTTCTTCCAGGTCAACCGCTTGCAGTTGGAGCGCTTCTTTGGGCGGATTCTGGAGCTGTGCCAGCCGCAGTCGCACGAGGTCGGCTGGGACCTGTACTGTGGAGCAGGGGTAATTGCGCTGCTGCTGGCGCGGCAGATGCGCGCGGTGGTGGGCATTGAGCTGGTGGAGGATGCCATTTGGGATGCCCGTCTCAATGCCCAGCGCAATGGGATTGCGAACGTGGAGTGGTACGCAGCGGATCTGCATCGGGCGGCTGCCCGTGCGCTACTGCAGCAGCTTCCGGCGCCGGACCTGATCGTGGTTGATCCGCCCCGGGCGGGCATCCACTGGCGGCTGCTCCAATTGCTGCTGGAGCGCCCGGCAGCGCGTTTGGTCTACGTCAGTTGCAATCCGGAAACGCAGGCACGGGATCTGCGCACGCTACTGCGAGTGTATCGGCTGGAGCAGCTTCAGCCGGTAGACCTCTTCCCGCAGACACCGCACGTGGAGTGCATCGCGCAGCTACGCCGGGACTAAGTCTGCAGCACCCCAACACTCCATTGCCGCAGGGTGTCGTTGTGCGCTGCGCAGGCAAGTATGCGCGAGATGTACTTGCGGGTCTCCAGCGGGGAGATGAGCTCATCCACCCACATGCGGGCGGCGGCGTAATAGGGGGAGAGCTGTTCTTCGTAGCGCTGCTCGATCTCCTGCAGTAGCGCACGCTGCTCTTCGGGCGAGAGCGCCTTGCCCTCACGCTTGAGATTCTCCAGCCGAATCGTCAGCAGCGTGCGTGAGGCTTGGGCACCGCCCATGACCCCGATGCGGGCGGTGGGGTAGGCGAGGATGAGGCGTGGGTCATAGGCGCGTCCGCACATGGCGTAGTTGCCCGCACCGAAGCTATTGCCCACGATGACGGTGATTTTGGGCACAACGCTATTGGCGACGGCATTGACCATCTTTGCCCCGTCCTTGATGATGCCGCCTTGCTCGGCGCGCGTCCCGACCATAAAGCCGGTGACGTCCTGGAAGAAGACCAGTGGGATGCCGCGCTGGTTGCAGTTCATGATGAAGCGGGCGGCTTTGTCGGCGCTATCGGAGTAGATGACACCGCCGATTTGCAGTTCGCCACGACCGGAGCGCACGATAGCGCGTTGGTTGGCAACGATGCCCACTGCCCAGCCGTCGATGCGTCCATAGCCGCAGATGATGGTCTTGCCGTATTCAGCTTTGTACTCGTCCAGCTCGGAATCGTCCAGAATCCGCGCCAGGAGCTGGTAGGTGTCGTACGGCTTCGTGCGGTCTGCCGGCAGGATGCCCAGAATCTCCTCCGGGTCGTATGCCGGTGGGCGGGGTTCGGCGCGGTCGAAGATCGGCTTGCGCCCTTTGAGCGGAGAGAGTTTGCTGACCAGCGAGCGGATGAGCGCGATGGCTTCCTCATCGTTGCGGACGCGGTGGTCCACAACGCCGCTGATGCTGGCGTGCATGCGGGCACCGCCGAGCTCTTCGATATCAGCTTTCTCGCCGATGGCGGCTTCCACAAGTGCCGGTCCTGCCAGGAACAGACTGCCCGTGCCCTCGACGATAATTGCCTCGTCGCTCATGATAGGCAGATAGGCACCGCCAGCAACGCAGGGACCCATGATGGCAGCAATCTGGGGAACCCCCAGCGCGGAGAGTACGGCGTTGTTCCGGAACTGGCGCCCGAAGTGGTCACGGTCGGGGAAGACCTCGTCCTGCAGTGGCAGGAAGACGCCAGCGGAGTCCACAAGGTAGATGATTGGGACGCGGTTTTCAAGCGCCAGCTCCTGGGCACGCAGGTTCTTCTTCGCTGTCATGGGGAACCACGCCCCTGCTTTGACGCTGGCGTCGTTGGCAACGATGATGCATTCCCGACCGCTGACGATGCCAATCCCGACGATGACTCCGGCAGCCGGGCAGCCTCCGTATTCGCCGTACATTCCGTAGGCGGCGAACACTCCAATTTCGAGGAACTCCGTTCCAGGGTCAATCAACCGGGCGATGCGTTCGCGCGCAGGGAGTTTGCCGCGGGCGCGAAGCCGCTCCTGGGCTACCGCTCCACCGCCTTGGCGAATGCGTTCGGCGCGCGCCTGCAGGATGCGCAGCTGTTCGCGGTTGTAGTCGTAGTTGCGCTCGTACGTGAAGTCGTGGGCAATCTCAGAGCCGATGCGCGCCATGCTTTCTGCGGGTTGTGATTGCTATGGGCAGCGCGCACGCTGCGAATGCTCAGGACGGCTTGAATTGCTCCAGCAGACGCTGCCGCACCTCCTCCGAGAGGAGCTCGCCCAAGGTCAATCCACCTCGGCTGCGGGAGCGCGTGGGGGCTTCGGAGGCGCGCTTCGCTGCCGATGGTGCCGGGCGCGGAGCAGAAGCCGGACTCTGCCGAGCGGTGCGCATGGGAGCTGCGGCTTTCGTCGGTGCTACGTCGGCAGGCAGAACGATGATGGAACTCTCTTCGGGAACGAGCGATTCAACACGCACCCGTAGCACATCCCCCTCCTTCCACGGCTCTCTGGTGCGGCGAAGGAGATGGCGGAAGCTGCTACGGGGCATGAAGGCATCCACATCACCGGGCAGACGGACGATCGCCCCTGCGGTCTCCATGCGGACAAAGACCGCTTCGTGCTCCGAGCCAATTGCAAGCTGCTCGGCAAGCTGCTCCCAAGGATTGGGCTGTGCCTGGCGCAGGCTCAGCAGAAGGTGCTGCCGTTGGGCATCCACCTGCAGGACCACAAACTCTGCGTTCTGCCCCGCCGAGAGCAGTTCTGCCGGATGGGTCGGACGGCGAGTCCAGGAGAGCTCGCCCAGCGGGACAATACCCTCAATGCCGGGCTCGACCTCCACGATGGCAGCCCGTGGAGTAAGGCGCTGGATTGTGCCGCGGACGCGGCTTCCAACGGGATAGCGCTGCGGAGCCTCTTCCCACGGATTGGGTAGAGCGCGGCGCAAGCTCACCACCAGGCGCTGCTGCTGTGGCAGAACCTCTACAACGACCACCTCCACCGATTGTCCAGGGCTGAGGAGAGCAGCCGGAGCTGGACGTATCCGTGCCCACGAGAGTTCCGCCGCCGGCAGAATCCCTTCGATGCCCTCAGCAGTCTCCACGATGGCAGCAGTCTCCATCACACGGCGCACCTGCACAGAGATGCGGCTGCCGACGGGGTAGCGCGCTGCGGCTTCCTCCCAGGGATTGGGCTGGGTGCGGCGCAGACTGAGCAGCAGGCGTTGGCGTTCGGGTTCCAGCTCCAGCACCACGAATTCGGCTTCCTGCCCGGCATGGAGCAGCTCTGCCGGATGGAGCGGACGCCGAGTCCACGAGAGCTCGCTGAGCGGCACAATCCCTTCGATACCGCTGTCGAGCTCTACAAGGGCAGCACGCGGGGTGACACGGAGTACCTTACCCCGGACACGGCTGCCGACGGGATAGCGCTGTGCTGCTTCCTCCCACGGCGATGGAAGCAGCGCCTTGCGGCTGAGCTTGACCCGACGGTTGGCAAGGTCTATGGAGAGCACCTTCAGTGGGAGACGGTCGCCAATCTGTACCACTGCCTGGGCAGAGCGGATGCGCCGATGGTCCAATTCCGAATTGGGGATGAAGCCTTCAATGCCGCCGATATCGGCGAAAGCTCCGGTGATGCTCAGACGTGTAATCGTGCCCTCGACGGTCTGCCCCTCTTGGAGGCGTGCCAATGCCAGGTCCTGTAGGAAGCGCTGCCGGTTGAAGATGAGAGTCACCGTACCATCCTCCTGGGGTCGGAGCTCGTGGACGACGACGTGAAGGCGCTGCCCAACGAGTTCACGCAGTTCCTGCTCCAACGGGTGACGCTTCGCCGTTGCAAGGGAGGTCGGCAAAAAGCCAGGGAGCGTGGAATTCCCCGCAGAATACTGTACGAGCAGCCCTCCGCGAATGCGTTCGCGCACCTCTACTTCGACGATAGCGTGCTCTTCGATGAGATGTCGCAGCTCCGCTATGGTTTCCTCCGGAAGAGACAGCCGCAGTAAGGGTGCTGCAGAGGGTACCGTAGCCGGAGGGAGGGGAAGCTGGCTTGGTTGTTCGGCAGCCTGTTCAGAGGTTGGCAGCAGCTCTTCAGACGCACCCATTCGAGTTCCGTTGTTGAAGGCACGGGAACGCAAAATTACAACTTTGCCCGCTGGGACTGCGTGCTCGTAGTACAGCATCGGGGGAGTCCGTCGTAATTTTGCACAGCTTCTGCCGCTCCTTCCGAGAGAGAGCGGCTGTGGAAGGTTCCACATCCGGAGAAGCTCTGCATGAGCGTTGCACGGCGACTGTACGAAACGACGGCGATTATCAACGCCGCAATCGAGGACGAGGACATCCGCGCCACCATTGACCGGCTCAAGGAGTACATCGAATCGCACGGCGGGGAGATCCTGCTGATGACGGAATGGGGGCGGCGCCGCCTTGCCTATCCCATCAAGAAGCGCAACAATGGCTACTACGTCTACTTTGCCTACGAAGCGCATCCGACAGCAATCCCCCTACTGGAGCGGCTCTTTCTGCTGGAGGAGAACCTCCTGCGCCATTTGACGCTGCAGATTACGCCGGAGATCCTGGAGTACCGACGGCAGCATCCTCTGCAAGGCGGACAGGTCATTCCCGTGGAATCCAAACCTGCCGAGCCTCTTGCCGATGAGTTCGCAGAGGAGGCAGAGGAGGAGGTCGAGGAGGAGTCCGAATCCGAGGAGGATGAGGAAGTCTAACGACGGGAGCGTGCTATGAAGGTCATTCTGCGGCAGGATGTAGAGAACCTGGGCAAGATGGGCGATATCGTCGAGGTGCGCGATGGGTATGCGCGCAACTACTTGATTCCGCGCGGGCTGGCGTACTATGCGTCCGAGGGGGCGATTCGCCGTCTGGAGCAGGAGAAGCGCCAGTATCAGCGCCGTCTGGAGCGCGAGCGGATTTCGGCACAGGAGCTGGCTGCCCAGTTGGAGCAGCTGGTGCTCTCCATTCCAATGCGGGTGGGCGAGGAGGGGCGCCTCTTTGGGTCGGTAACGCCGCAGATGATTGCCGATGAGCTCAGCCTGCGCGGCTTCACCATCGATCGGCGCGCCATCGTGCTGGAGGAGCCGATCCGCTCGCTGGGTACCTTCGAGGTCAAGATCAAGCTGCATCCGGAGGTGATGGCAACGGTCAAGCTCTGGGTGACCAGCGCAGAGGAGTGAGCCCCTGGCGTCCCCAATGGCGGAGGCTCGCCGGATTATCGTAACGGGCGCGACCGGGAGCATCGGGCAGCGCCTGGTACCGGAATTGCAGCGCCGGGGCTTGCGCGTGTGTGCGCTGGTGCGTTCGGTCGAACGTGCTGCTCGGGTACTTCCGCCGCAGGTGGAGCTGTTTGCTTGGGACCCACAGCGGGAGGAGCTCCCACCGGCAGAAGCCTTTGTGCAGGTCTGGGGCGTCTGTAACTTAGCGGGGGCGCCGATCTCACAGCGCTGGACCCCAGCGGTCAAGGCGCAGATCGTTGCCAGCCGAGTCGAGCTTACGCGTCGTCTGGTGCGTGCCCTACTGCAGTGGGGGCAGACGGTGCAGGTGCTGGTGTCTACCTCCGCCGTTGGTTATTACGGCGACTGTGGCGAGGAGCTCTGCCGGGAGGAGCGTCCCCCGGGCAAGGATTTCCTGGCGAAGGTATGCCAAGAGTGGGAGGCTGCAGCGCAGGAAGCTGCTCCGCGGGTGCGCGTGGTGCGTCTGCGCTTGGGGGTGGTGCTGGACCCAAGGGCAGGAGCTCTGGCACAGTTGCTGCCGGTGATGCGCAGCTTCTTGGGCGGAACGCTCGGCAGCGGGCAGCAGTGGTTCCCGTGGGTCCATTGGACGGATGTGGTTGCCGCGTTTGCGTGGGCTCTGGAGACACCGACAGCGTCGGGAGCATACAATGTCACCGCACCCGGCATCGTGCGCTTCCGGGAGTTCTGCCGCGAGCTGGCTCGCCTGCTGGGACGCCCGTGTTGGCTGCGCGTGCCCGTATGGGCACTCCGCCTGCAATACGGTGAGCTTGCAAATGCCTTAGTAGCAAGCCAGCGTGCCGAACCCTTCCGGCTCCGTGCGGAGGGCTTCCAGTTTGCCTATGCTCGGCTGACGGAAGCGCTTGAGGAGCTGCTGGGGACAAAATTCGCGCGTGCTTCGTCACAGAGAGCCGGTTGACCATTCCTGCGGAGAAGATGCTGCGCATTCTGCTCAAGTCCAAAGTGCAGCGCCTGCGCGTGACGGCGGCAAATCTGTACTACGAGGGCAGCATCGGGCTGGATGCAGAACTGATGGCGGCTGCCGAGCTGCTGCCGTACGAACAGGTGACCGTGCTCAACCTCAACAACGGCGAACGGCTGGAGACCTACGTCATCCCCGAACCTGCCGGAAGCGGCATCGTGTGCCTGAACGGTCCAGCCGCCCGCAAAGGGGTTGCCGGAGATGAGCTCATCGTGCTCTCGTATGCGCTGCTCAGTGAAGAGGAGCTGCGTCAGCACGCGCCGGTGCTTGTCACGGTGGATGCGAATAACCGTATACTGAGCCGGCAGGTGCTCGGAGCGGAGCTCATCCATGGCGCATGAACGCCCCCTTGCCGTGGTGGTCTTAGCAGCGGGGCAGGGGAAGCGCATCGGGCATCCGCTGCTGCCGAAGGTGTTGCTGCCACTCAATGGGCGTGCACTCCTGGGCTACGTCCTGCAGACCGTACAGCAGCTCTCGCCGGAGGCACTCTACGTCGTGGTTGGATTCCGCGGGGAAATGGTCGAACAGTACGTGCGAGAGCATTTTCAAGAGGCGCAGCTTGTCTGGCAGCAGGAGCAACGCGGCACAGGACACGCTGTCTGGCAAACAGCACCGATGCTGGAGCGGTTCCCCGGCGATGTGCTGGTGCTTCCCGGAGATGTGCCCCTGGTGCGGGCAGCGGTGCTACAGCAGTTGCGCCATGCTCACCAAGCGCACCGTGCAGTGGTGAGCTTGCTCAGCACCCTGATGCCCGAGCCGCACGGCTACGGGAGAATCCTGCGAGATGCGGAGGGGCGGCTGGTCGGCATTGTGGAGGAGCGCGATGCAACGCCACAGCAGCGCAAGCTCCGAGAGGTCAACACCGGCGTGCTCATGGCACAAGCTGCCTGGCTCTACCGGCTCCTGCCGCAACTGTGTCCGGACAATGCACAGCAGGAGTACTACCTGACCGATGTGGTTGCCTTGTGTGTGCAGCACGGATTGCCCGTGTGGGCGGAGCTGGTGCCGGAGTGGGAGCAGTTCCAGGGGGTCAATACCTGGGAGGAGCTGGAGCGGCTACAACAGCTTGCCAAGACGATCGCCGATGCGCGGTAGCTTCCGCTGGGAAACTGGCAGGGCTGCGATGAGTCAATCCGTCGGCGGCGTGAACGTCGTAGCGTTTCCGTCAGAGTTGAAAGGGCAGAGATGCCGGCGCTAATCCTTCTCCGTCATGGTGAGTCTGAGTGGAACCGGCAGAATCGCTTCACCGGCTGGGTGGATGTAGACCTCTCTGTTCGGGGCGAAGCCGAAGCTCGGCGCGCCGGACAAGCCCTGCAGGCGCTTCCGGTGGACATCATCTTTACCTCTGCGCTGCGCCGAGCCTGGCGCACAGCGGAATTGGTGCGCGAGGAGCTCGGTGCCGATATCCCCATCGAGCGCTCCGAAGCGCTCAACGAGCGCCATTACGGGCAATTGCAGGGGCTCAACAAGGATGAGGTGCGGCAGCAGTATGGCGAGGAGCAGTTCCGCTTGTGGCGCCGAAGCTACGACGTTGCCCCGCCGGGTGGGGAATCGCTCGCCGATACGCAGCGCCGTGTGTTGAAGTACTACCGCGAGCGCATCGAACCAGAGCTGCGGATGGGCAAAAATGTGCTCATCGTGGCACACGGCAACTCCCTGCGAGCTCTGGTGATGGAATTGGAACAGCTCACGCCGGAGCAGATCGTCACGGTCGAAATTCCTACGGGCATCCCATTTGTGTACTGGCTCGATGAGGAGCTTCGCGTGCGCTCTCGGACCACGCTGGAGCTCCCAGCCGAACAGCTCGCCAAAGAGGAGGGGCGATGAGGTGCGTGCTGGTCGTGGTGGCGATAGTGAGTGCCGGCATCCTCCGGGCAGAGGACCTGGTGGGGATTCTGCGGCAGGAGCTGCAGCGCTCGATGGCACTGCTGCGGCAGCAGCCGCAACCGGCGTACTTCCTTGCCTATCGGGTCTGGGACATTCACTCAACCGTCGTCGAGGCGCAGGGGGGCAAGCTCTTCCAAGCCTTGCAGACCCGGACGCGGCTGCTGGGAGTTGAGCTGCGTGTGGGTAGTTATGAGCTGGACAACACCCATCCGCTGCAGGATGCTGCAGGGATGGTCGGGTTGCCGATCTCTGCGGTCGAACTGCCGCTGCAGGATGACCCACGGGCTATTCGGCAGCTTCTCTGGCAGGCGACGCTGGCTGCCTACGAGCGTGCCGCCGAGCGGTACAGCAAGGTGCTTGCTGCCCGCAGCGTCCGCATCAGCGAGGATACCGTTGCCGATTTCTCACGAGAGCAACCGCAGCGCTTCCGGCAGAGCTTTGCTCCAGCGCCGGTAGATACCGCCCGGTGGGGACAGATTGTGCGACGGCTCTCCGCGCGGTTTGCTCCTCACGAATGGATTCTGGCGCATCGGGTGAGCTTGCGCGTGCAGCAGGTTCACAAAACCCTGCTCACCAGCGAAGGTACAGAGCTGAGCTGGGGAGAGCGTGCGGTCTTTCTCACCGTCTGGGCGCGCACGCGAGCCGATGACGGCATGGAGCTGCCGCTATATCGCTCCTACTTTGCCCATCATCCCGATGAGCTGCCCAGCGCAACAGCTATTGAGTCCGATATTGCCCGCATGATCGAATTGCTGCAGCGCCTGCGCCGCGCCCCTGTGCTGGAGACCTACACCGGACCAGCAATTCTCAGCGGTGAAGCTGCCGCGGTGTTCTTCCACGAGATCCTGGGGCATCGGGTTGAGGGGGAGCGCCAGAAGGACCCGCGCTCGGCGCAAATGCTGCGCGACCTCCTCGGGCAGCGGATTCTGCCGGAGTTTTTGGACGTGGTCTTTGATCCGCTGCGGCGCGAGCTCAACGGAGTTCCCCTGGCGGGGCATTACCGCTACGATGATGAGGGTATCCCGGCGCGCCCGGTCACGGTGGTCGAACGCGGAGTGTTGCAGCAGTTCCTCACCAGCCGGACGCCGATCCCGGGAGCTTCCACCTCCAACGGGCACGGGCGCGCGCAGCCGGGGCTGCAGCCCACAGCGCGGCAGTCCAATCTCATTGTCATAGCCCGGCAAGCTGTGCCGCCGGAGGTGTTGCGTGAGCAGCTCCGCCAGGAATGCCGCCGCCAGGGGAAGGAGTTCGGACTGCTGTTTGAAAGCGTAGAGGGCGGCTTCACCTTTACGGCGCGCACGATTCCGAACGCCTTCAATGTTTTGCCGCTGCTGGTCTACAAAGTCTACGCCGACGGGCGCCCCGATGAGCTGGTGCGCGGCGTGGACCTGATTGGGACGCCGCTGACGGCGTTTGCGAACATCGTGGCAGCGGGGACGGATGTAGGCGTCTTCAATGGCATGTGCGGTGCTGAATCGGGCAATGTGCCGGTCTCGGCAAGTTCGCCGAGCTTGCTCATTGCCCGCATCGAGGTGCAGAAGAAAGCCAAATCCGACGAACGTCCTCCGCTCCTTCCTCCGCCGTCCGTTCAGCCGTAGGAGAGAGATGCGAACGCTGCTCCTTCTGGGGTGTGTTGCTGCTGGGGCGATTGCGCAGCCATGGCAACCACCCGCATCGCCGGTAGTCTTCCAGGCAATGGAGCGGGAGCTGGAGCGTGGGCTGCGGCAGCTTGCTGCCGAGAATGCTCCGGCACCGTACTACATCGAGTACCGGCTACAATACCGCTCGGCGTTGGTGGTGCAAGCGGTGCTGGGGACGATTACACGCTCGATTGCCGAGCCTTCGCTGCGCCTGACCGTCGGCGTACGTGTGGGCAGTCCGCAGCTGGACAACACCAACGTGGCGCAGGTGGGCTTTCTGCTCTTTGGTGCCGCAGACGGGCGTGAACCCTGGCAAAAGCGTCCGATTCCGCTTGAGCTGGATGAGCTCACGCTACGCCGAGAACTCTGGCTGGCAACTGACGCCGCCTACAAAGAGGCGGTAGAAGCCTACGCACGCAAGCTCAATATCGTGCGTGCTCGCATCCGACGCGATACCACGCCAGATTTCCGGCTGCTCCCACCGGATACGCTGCTTGATACGCTGCCGGTGCCGACAGTTGCTCAGCACACCATCGAGCAGTTGTGCCGCGAGCTTTCAGCAGTCTTTCGCGACTATCCGCACTTTACGGCATCGGCAGTGGGGTTTGAGTACCTCCCGGCGCAGACGTGGTACTGCAACAGCGAAGGGCGCCGGGCGGTCAAAACCGAGCTCTTCACCGGCTTGGAGGTGGTTGCCTACGCGCAGGGGCATGATGGTACCCCACTGGTGCAGTACTACTCGGTCTACGTGCGGACCCCGCAGGAGCTGCCCTCACGCGATTCGCTGATTCGAGCAGTCCGGATGCTTGCCCAGCGGCTGGAAGCACAACGGAGTGCCCCAGCATTGGAGGAGCCCTACACGGGGCCGGTCCTCTTTGAGGGACGAGCCGCTGGGGAGCTCTTTGCCCAAGCCTTTGTGCCGAATGTCGTTGCAGTGCGGGAGCCGATGTCGGAATTCCTGCCCGTTGGGGGACGGATACGGGGATTACAGCAGCGGTTGGGAACTCGGGTGCTGCCGCCGTTCCTCTCGGTATGGGCAACGCCGTGCCGGCGCACCTTCGAAGGAACCCCGTTGGTGGGCTCCTTCTGCGTGGATGACGAGGGGATGGCAGCGGAATCCGTCGCCGTTGTCCTCGGTGGAATTGCCCGCGGGCTGTTGACAACGCGCGTTCCAGTGCGGTGGGTCCAGACGCTGAGTGGGCACAACCGTGCCGGTGCTCCGATGCCGGGAGTGCTGGAGATTGCCAGCGATACGGCATTGCCAGCAGCCCGATTGCGGGAGCGCTTCTTGGAGCTGCTGCGCGAACGCGGGCTCGGCTACGGTCTTGTGGTCCGCTCGGTGGCAAATGTCAATATCGTACAGACCATCCTGGCGCGGACAACGCTGGGAGCCTATCCGCCGTTTGTGCGCGAGGGAACGCTTGCGCTGCTGGAGCTCTACCGCGTCTATCCGGACGGACGGGAGGAGCTGCTGCAGCCTTGTGATGCGGTCGGTGTTGTGCTGCGCAGTTTGCGCGATATCGTCGCGGTATCACAGCGGCGGATTGCATACAACTACCTTGCCCCGGCGGCTGTCCCCAGCAGCGAGATGCCCTACCTGCCGGTATCGCTCATTGTGCCAGATGTGCTGCTGGAGGAGCTGGAGGTGCGCCCGCGCGAGGGCGATGTGCCGAAGTTGCCCGTCGTGCCCCCGCCTTTTGTGCGGGAGGGAGGGTAGGAGCGGTCGGTTTGCTAATTTCACTGCCGCAGGTGCTATAGCTTGGGAGACCGGAGATGGCGATTGTGCTGTTCCTGTCCGTTGCGCTTGTGCTGGTGCTGGTTCTTCTCCCGCTGCTGCTGTTGGCTGCGGGCATTGGGCTGTTTGCCGCCCTTGTGGCGGGGATTATCGGCGTGGAAGTTCTCAGAGGGCTTCCCGAGCCCGTGTTCCAGGAGCTTAGGCAGGAGCTTGAGGAGCTGCGGCAAGAGCTCGAGGACTTGCCGGCGCAGGCAGCGCACGAGTACTGGAAGCAGCAAGAAGAGGGCACCGCGCGGGCTCGGGCACTTCTGGGAGGCTGGTGCCGAGCGCACTGTGGCACACCGTGGGCATCGGGTGGTCTGCTCAGTTGTGACTGCGGCTGCGGGGAACCCAAAGCCCGGAAGCTGCCGAAGGTGGAAGCCGAACGGCTCCGCAGTGCCGAAGAGTTTGTCAGATGGGCACAGGCGCATTCCTCACCTCAAATCCGGCAGCTGGGAACCTTGGCTGTAGCGGTGCTGCAAGCCTACCGGAAGCAGGATGCCAAGGCTTATGAACAAGCGGAGGAGGCGTTTTGGCAACATTGGATAGGGCTTCCTCCCAAGGAGTGGAAAGCCCTGGAGCGGTGGTGCAGGGAGAATGTCCCATTGCGCTGGCGGAGCCGCTCCTTCAGCATTGAGGTGGCTTCGTAGCTTCGGCGTCTGCAGAGGGTGGCGTAATTTTGCACGTGCGCAAGCCGGTCCCGTGGCCGAGCGGTCAGGCAGAGGTCTGCAAAACCTCGTACGGCGGTTCGAATCCGCCCGGGACCTCCTCGGGTGTGTTGAGCTTCAAGGATGCCATGATTGGAACGACTTCAGACCTGCGCGTGGGGGCAATTGTGCGCTACGAAGGCGAGCTCTACGAAGTGCTCCAGGTCGAACACCGCACACCGGGCAACAAGCCCGGCTTCTACCAGGTCAAGATGCGCAACCTGAGCAACGGGCGCCTCTTGGAGAACAAGTTCCTCTCCGGGACGCCGATTGAGTTCGCTCGCCTGGAGCATCGTCCCCATCAGTTCCTCTACCGCGACGGCACGCTCTACGTCTTCATGGACACGGAGACCTACGAGCAGATCCCCGTCGAGGAGCGCCTTCTCGGAGGGGCTGAGCGCTTTCTGGTCGAAGGGCAGACGGTCAATCTGGTCTTCCATGAAGGGCAGGTGGTCATGGTCGAGCTGCCGCCCCATGTGAATTTGCGCGTGGTACAGACCGAGCCCGCCGTGCGGGGGAACACTGTGACGACGGCGATGAAGCCGGCGGTTCTGGAGACCGGAGCCACAATTCAGGTCCCGCTCTTCGTGGACGAAGGGGATATCATCCGCGTGGACACGCGCACCGGCGAGTACGTCGAGCGCGTCAAGGAGTAGAGCAGTTCTACGACTGCAGGCGCCAGATGGACTTGGGCTATTTGCGCAAGCTGCTCAAGATCTTCGACGAGAGCACGGCAACGGAGCTCATCATCGAGGAGGAGGGCATCAAGCTGCATATTGTCAAGCAGGCGAAGGATACAGCGGCAGGAGTGCCATCGGCACCGGCGCCGATACTGGTCCCATATGCTCCACCGGGAGCGCTGCCGGTGTCGAATCCGAACCCGTTGCCCACCGCCACTGCACAAGCTGCCGCCCCGGCAGAGGTCGCTCCAGTGCCACCGGCAGCACTGGCTGAGCCCGCTGCCAAGCCCGAAAAGCCCTTGCACGAGATTCGCTCACCGATTGTTGGAACCTTCTACCGTGCGCCCGCACCCGATGCGGAACCCTTCGTCCAGGTGGGAAGCCATGTGACTCCGGGGACGACGCTCTGCATCATCGAAGCGATGAAGCTCATGAACGAAATTCAAAGCGACATCGCCGGCACGGTCGTGAAGATCCTCGTCGAAAACGGGCAGCCCGTGGAGTACAACCAGGTGCTGTTCCTTATCGAGCCGGATTGAGCGCGGCTGCCCTTCAATGTCCCTCCGGGAGCAACTTCAGCGGGAACTGCGGGTGCTCTCCGAGCGGCTTGCGCGCATGCGGGAGCGCCTCGGTGCACCACTCCAGGAGCTCTTGAGCCGCCCGGACCTTTCGCGGGAGACGCTCCTGCAGGAGCTCGAACGTATCCTGCTGGGCGCCGATGTCGGTGTGGAGCTCACTGAGCGCCTTCTCCAGCACCTCCGCCAACAGCGCTGTATGGCACAAGAGCTCAAGCCATCGTTGCGGCAACAGCTTCTGCAGTTGTTACCGGTGCCTCCTCCAGAGCAGCTCTCTACAACGCCCACGGTGGTGCTCGTGGTGGGGGTGAACGGGTCAGGGAAGACAACGACGGCGGCGAAGCTGGCGTGGCGCCGGAAGTGCTTGGGGAAGCAGCCTCTTCTTGCCGCTGCCGATACCTTCCGCGCTGCCGCCATCGAGCAGCTGGCACAGTGGGCGGAGCAGCTGAGGATTCCCCTGATTCGGCAGCAATATGGAGCAGACCCAGCTGCCGTTGCCTACGATGCACTCCGCTCTACCCAAGCCCGCGCCATCGATGTGCTGATTGTGGATACCGCCGGACGCCTTCACACGAAGACCCCGTTGATGGTGGAGCTGGAAAAGCTCGTGCGTGTCCTGCGTAAGCTCGATCCCACAGCACCGCATGAGGTCTTCCTGGTGCTGGATGCCGTAACCGGGCACAATGCTTCTCCTTCAAGCCGCCGGATTCGCACGCCATCTGCCGCTGACTGGCGTGGTGCTTACCAAGCTCGATGGCAGTGCCAAAGGGAGAAAGGCGTTTGCTGTGACAGTGCAGTTTGGTGTCCCGATTCGCTACGTCGGTGTGGGCAAGGGCGCCGAGGAGCTGCTTCTATTTCACCCCGGATCCTTCGTCGATGCACTGCTGTGGACCGAGGCTACTTCAGAGCAGGTGCAGGAATGGCGTCTCCAGTAACCGTTCAGCAAGCCACCCCAAGCCCCAGAGCACTGCGCCGATGCTGAGCGGGATGGAGAGGTTGTCATCCATGCGCAGTCGGATGGAGGCGGCTTCGACTAGGCTCCCGACGGCGACGCTGAGAATGCCTGCGACGAAGAAGGTCCAGGGAGCGCCCAGCAGCCAGCCGGTCACGCCAATGGTGGCGATTGCAGCCAGGAAGAAGGCAAGCGTTCCCTCAGCGGATTTGTCCAAAAAGCGGTGGCGCCCCCAGAGTTTGCCTGCCAGTGCCGAGGCGATATCGGCAATGATCAGCACGGCGAACGCCGTCACCGCCACCACCTTCGGGAAGAGTGCCACGCACAGACACGCCGAAATCAACACGTACGAAGCACCGTTGAGCAGCAGCCGATCGGTTTCAAGCTCATGAGGGCGCAAAAGAAAGCCAAACCAGCGCAGGAACCACGCCCGCACGGGTCTGACCCGGTGCATCAGGATGTCCACCGCTACAAAGGCTGCCGCCAGTGGGATGAGGATGAGCAGCGCTGTCTCACGCGAGACCGCGCTGTAGCCAATCGGGATCGAGAGCGAGAGCAGATGGATGCCCTTGCGGACAAGCTCACTCCGCAGAGGGATATCCCCTGGCGCAATCCCCACACTCTGCCGCGTGCTGACGTACATCTGCGCCGCAACGAGCTATGACACTCCAGATGCGGACGCCCGCAAAGCTCAACTTAGGGCTCTGGATCCTGGAGCGCCGTCACGATGGATACCACGAATTGCTGAGCCTTTTCCTTCCCATCACGCTCTGGGATGAGCTCCGGGTGGAAGCTGCATCCGAGCTCAGCGTCGAGTACACTCCCGCACACGAATTTGCCAATGACCTCGTGCTGCAAGCAGCACGGAAGCTGCAGCAGCGGCTTGGTATTACTGCTGGCGCAAAAATATGGGTTCGCAAGCAGATTCCCATAGGTGCCGGATTGGGCGGAGGTAGCTCCGATGCCGCAGCGTGCCTGTTGTTGCTGCAGCGCCTCTGGGGACGAGAGTTGCCGGCGCAGGAGCTTGCTCGCTGTGCCGCTGAACTGGGGAGCGATGTCCCCTTCTTCCTGCATCCGGCTCCGGCAATCGTGCGCGGGCGTGGGGAACGGCTGCAGCTGGTTCGACTCCACTTCCCGTACCCAATTGTGGTGTTCTATCCGGGCTTTCCCATCTCCACAGCGTGGGCGTACGCCCAGCTGCGGCAGGTGCCACCGCCGCATCGAGTTGCGCCGCCACAGAATTGGGAAGGGGTGCTCGTCGAGATTGCCTCCGCTCCGGAGCTACTCCCGCGCTATTTTTGCAACGACTTTGAGCCGATAGTCCTGCCGCATTATCCGGTGCTGGGTGAGATGCAAGCAGCACTCTACGACTCCGGGGCTACTTACGCCGGACTGAGCGGCACAGGTTCGGCGCTCTTTGCAGTGTTCCGAAGCGTTGAGCACGCCGAGCGGGCACTTCAACTGCGGGAGCGCTTGCCCGGTGCTCAAGCCTTTCTGTGCTACGTGCTCAAGGGGGAATCGTGAACATCTTGGTGGGAGCAGCTGAGTTGGCGCCCTTTGCAAAAGTGGGCGGACTTGCTGATGTCGTTGCGGCATTGGCGCGCCAGTGGGCAGCAATGGGGCACCGAGTGCTGGTGGTGCTGCCCAAGTACCGCATGATCGATGCCTCCGGATGGGGATTCCAGCCGATTGAGCCGTCGGTTGCAGTTCCCATGGGGCAGACCGTCGAATACGCCCGCCTGTGGCTGGGAACGCTACCGCAGAGCGCCGCGCGCGTATGCCTGCTGGATGCGCCGCACTACTTCGACCGCGAGGGCATCTACGGCAATCCGGAGGGCTACCCCGATAACGACCGGCGCTACATCTTCCTCTCGCGGGCACTGCTGGAGCTTGCCCAAGTGCTGGGATTTTCGCCCGATATCCTGCACGTGCACGATTACCACACCGCAGTGGCGGCAGAACTGCTGCGCCGCTTCTACCGGCAGACTCCTCAGTTCTACAAGACCGCTTCTGTGCTCACCGTGCACAACGTAGCCTTCCAGGGCATCAGCGATCCGGCACGGGTGCTGCCCCTGCTGGGCATCCCCTGGGAGGAGTTCTATCCCGGGGCGCTGTGGGAGTACTATGGGGCAGTGAACCTGCTCAAGGTGGGCATCCTAACGGCAGATAAGCTCAGCACTGTTAGCCCGAGCTACGCGTGGGAGATTCGCCATACGGCGCTGGGGGAAGGGTTGCAAGGCGTCTTCTCGGTCCGCGGAGCGGATCTGGTGGGCATTCTCAACGGTGTGGACTACGAGGAGTGGTCGCCGGAGCGAGACCGCTACCTGCCGGTGCCGTACTCGGCGGAGTTCCTGGCGGGAAAGGAGCTCAACAAGCAGCGCCTGCTCACCGAATGGGCAGGACTGCCGGAAGCCGAGGCGCAAGCCCCTGTTCCACTGCTCGGAATGGTGACACGGTTGACCGACCAGAAGGGCATTGACCTGCTGCTGCATGTTCTGGAGCCGCTCGTGCAGCGTCTGGCAGTGCGGTTTGCTCTGCTGGGCAGCGGGGCAGGACCCTATGAGAACTTCTTCCGCTACTTGGCAAGCCGCTACAGCCCCCAGGTGTTCGTGTACATAGGCTACAACGAGTCCCTGGCACACCGCATCATTGCTGCAGCGGATTTCCTACTTATGCCCTCGCGCTATGAGCCGTGCGGGCTCACGCAGATGTACGCGCTGCGCTACGGCACAATCCCGATTGTGCGCGCCGTTGGCGGTCTGCGCGATACAGTGCGCGACTACGATCCGATATCGGGCACGGGCTGGGGATTCTGCTTTGCCGACTACACGCCGGAAGCACTCTTCGGAACGGTACAGTATGCACTGAGCTTCTACAGAGCCGAGCCGCACTGGGAGCGGTTGCGGCGGAATGCGATGGCGTGTGACTTCTCCATCCGGCGCTCTGCCGAGCAGTACCTGCAGCTCTTTGAATGGGCGCTGGAGAAGGTGCGGGCAGAGCGGGCGTAGAATGTGCTAATTTTGCCACAGCCCCACAAGCTCTGGAGAGGAGAGATGCGATGGTACAGGGCGATCCTTGGTGTACTCCTCACGACGGCGACGTGGGGACAGCAAGGCTTCGAGTTCTTCACCGCGCGGCAGGGTGTCTCAGCGGTTCTGCAGCAAGCCCAACGCGATGGCTTTGCCGGAGCTAAGCCACTCTGGGTTGCCTACTTGGGTAGCATTCCGGGAGTGAACCTGCCGATCACCCCGCGCTTCGACCTGGAGCACGGACGGGCAAACTACTGGCTCTACGGAGTGCAGGCGGGGGATTCGACGCCGACCTACGCCGTCGTGCGCATACAACTTGTTGGCTTCATTGCACAGCGCGTTCCACTTCCATCATTGCCCGGCGGAGTACTGGTGCAGCCGTTGCCGGCAACGTGGATGGACAGCGACTCGCTGGTGGTGCTGCTACGGCAGAACCTTGCCTACCAGGAATTCCGGCAGCGATACCCCGATAGCCTTCCTGACCTGGTTACACTGGGCATGGGAGTGCTGCCAGAGCTGACCAGCCCTGTCCCACTGTGGACAGTGAGTTTCCTCAGTGGACCCCAGGATCCGGAGGCGAACATGGTCTGCACCGCGTACCGTGTCCCCGATGTGGGCGAAGGGGTGGAATGCTTGCAGGGACCGAGCTCGGTCGAGCCGGAGGCGGATTCTCAACCTCGCTACGAGCTGCGGTCGGGGATGCTGCTTGTGGAGCTACCGCCGCAGTGGTGTGTGCATAGCCTCACCGTGCGCCTGTTGACGTTGCTGGGGCAGGAGGTTGCCCGCGGCGTTGTGCCGCGGGGGGAATGTCGGGTTCGTCTCCGACTGCCTGCTGTGGCAGTAGGGGCGTACGTGCTACAGGTGATAGGAACGGATGCGCCGCACCAGTGGCACCGTCTCCTTTGGTTGATGCCGTGAATCCTACCGCAGGGGTGCAATGTACGAGCACGTTGCTCGCCAAGATCCGGAGCTGTACCGAGCGCTTGTCGGAGAGCTGCGCCGGCAGCAGTCAAAACTGGAGCTCATTGCCAGCGAAAACTTCGCCTCGGTTGCGGTATTGGAAGCGCTCGGCTCGGTGCTGACCAACAAGTATGCCGAAGGCTATCCCGGGCGTCGCTACTATGGCGGCTGCGAATGGGTGGACGTTGCCGAACAACTGGCAATCGAGCGTGCTAAGCAGCTCTTTGGCGCTGCGTATGCGAACGTGCAGCCGCACAGCGGTTCCAACGCGAACATGGCGGCGTATCTGACCTTCCTCAAGCCGGGTGATGTCCTCATGGGCATGAGTCTGGCGCATGGAGGGCACCTGACCCATGGGGCGCCGGTAAACTTCTCCGGCAAGCTCTACCGCGTTGTCAGCTACGGAGTTGACCCCAAGACCGGGCGCATCGACTACGACCAGGTGGAGCAATTGGCGCGGCAGCATCGTCCGCGGCTCATCGTTGTAGGGGCGTCGGCGTATTCGCGCGATTACGATTACGCCGCCTTCCGTGCAATTGCCGATGCAGTGGGCGCTTTCCTCATGGCTGATATTGCCCATCCGGCGGGCTTGATTGCTGCGGGCTTGCTCAACAATCCTCTGCCGTACTGCCACATCGTCACCAGCACGACGCACAAAACGCTGCGCGGACCGCGCGGTGGGCTTATCCTGGTAGGGCAGGAGTACGAGAACCCCTTTGGCATCGTTGCCCCGAAATCGGGTCGGCTCAAGACCATCGGCGAAGTCATCGATAGCGTCGTCATGCCGGGGTTGCAAGGCGGACCGCTGGAGCATGTCATCGCTGCCAAGGCGGTCGCATTTGGCGAAGCGTTGACCGAGGATTTCCGACGCTACGCGCGCCAGGTCATTCGCAACGCTCAGACCTTGGCGCAGGCATTGCTGGAGCGCGGCTATGACATCGTCAGCGGTGGGACAGACAATCACCTCATGCTCATCGACCTACGGGCACGCGGCATCACGGGAAAGCAAGCCGAACAAGCCTTGGATGCTGCCGGCATCACCTGCAACAAAAACGCGGTGCCCGACGATCCGCAACCACCGATGATTACTTCCGGCATCCGCTTGGGAACCGCTGCCGTAACCACGCGGGGCATGGGCGGGGAGGAGATGCGCTACATTGCTGAGTTGATCGACCGAGTGCTTACCAACCTGGGCAACGAGTCCGTCTATGCCGCCGTGCGTGCCGAAGTTGCCGAACTGTGTCGGCGCTTCCCGCTCTACCCTGAGCTGGAGCCGGCGATCACACCGCTGGAAGCGCCGTAAGCTGCACGGTGTAGCCGGAGGAGCAGCCCTTCAAGCGCGGCAGCAGCAGCGTAGAGCTGGAGCCATTCCACCTCCAGCTTGAAGCGGATGTTGAGCACGTGGTTGAGCGCGTACCCCAGAGTAAAACACAAAAGTGCCAGCACCAGGAAGCGCGCAAAGCCGGGGTGTAGACGCCGGAGCCGCAGAAATCCAAGCACGGTGAGAACATCCAACAACACCACCGGCAGCAGTCGTACCAGGACAAACTCCAGCGAGAAATCGCCCCAGTATCGCGGCGGGACCCACCAGTAGACGAGAGCCTGAACAAGGGTTCGCTCCAGCCAGAGTCCCCAGTGCTGCCAGATGATATCGAGTGCCATCCGGCGCATTTCCGGAAGTGCAGCCGATTCCGGAAGCCGGTAGAGGGAGTCCAACCGCTGGGTAAACTCCTGCGAGAGGGCATAGCGGGGATGGACCGCGAACTCAGGGGTCCAGGAGCGGAGGAAGGTCACGTATGCCGAATAGGTGCGCGTTGGTGTGGGGGTGCCGAAGAGCATCATGCCTCGGATACTCCAAGGCAGAAGCACCAGCATTGTCATCACAAAGATGAGTCCAAGCAGATGCCGACGCCCTCTGGGGAGCGCTATGAGCGAGGCAAGCAATGCAGGGACGGCAACAGGCTTTTCCAGCACAAAGCCTCCCAGCAGGATACCCATGATGAGCGCTTTTGCCGTAGGGTGAGAAGCTGTGCGATTGCGTAGGAGCAGGAGTCCCCACAGCGCGCCACAGAAAACGGTCACGGTGGTATTCTCTGCAACCGTGGCGTTGTAGACATACGAAGGATGTCCGGCGAAGAGCATTCCCGCAAGCGCTCCCAGCCGAGCAATGCCCAGCTCCGAACCGATGCGGAACAGCAACCACGGTAGTGCAGCATAGAGCAGATGCTGCAGGAGGGCAACCGCTTGTAGTCCCTGTGGATCCCCAAAGAGTGCCAGGAAGAGGGCAAGCAGGGCGGGGTAGAAGGGACCTTTGATCGTGGTCGGACCGTGTTCGCCGTAGCTGAAGCCCTGACCGGCGAGGAGATGGCGAGCGATGTTGTAATCTTCGGCGGTGCGAACGGGAGGGGTAAACACCAACTGGAAGGCGCATCGCAGCAGGGCTGCCATAATGCAGGCAATCAGCACTGCTCGGCGGAGGCGATGTTCCTCATCGGTTGCCGTGAGAAGGCTTTGAAGGCGTCCAAGAAAGGGTGCCATGGAAGGTCCGTTATGCGCTGTTGCTCATCGATGAGGCGTGCTGCTGGATTGGGTGCGGGGTTGTATTTTTGTATCGAGCTGAGCGTCGCTCTCTCCCCTGAGCGGCGCGCCAGAGGCTCGAGCCTGGGGGTGCCCCAATGCCGCCGGGCTCTTCTTTTTTACGGGGCAGCCGTAGGGCAATACCGACGTCGGATGTCCCCGATGATGGGCAGCGCGTGAGCACGCCCGTTTTCGATGAAGACATTCCAGGTTTCGCAGCCGCAGACGACCGAGCCGGCAACGTAGATTCCCGGCACGTTGGTCTCGAAGGTGTCTGGATCGTAGGCAGGGATGAGGGTGTGCGGGTCCAGTCGAATGCCCATTGAGCGGAGCAGCTCGGCGTTGGGGCGGTAGCCCGTGTGGGCGATGACGAAATCGACCTCCAGCCAGAATTGGCGCCCAGTGGGGAGTTCCCGCAGGCGGATTCGGCGCGGCTGAATCTCCTCTACAACGGTTTCGAAAAACGCCTGGATCTCGCCGCGGCGGATGCGGTTTTCAATATCGGGCTTGAGCCAGTACTTGACCGATTCACCCAACTGTGCCCTGCGGTGGATAAGGAACACGCGGGCATTGTGTCGGTAGAGCTCCAGTGCGGTTTCGACGGCGGAATTTCGCCCGCCGATGACGGCAACGCGGGTGTGTACGTAGCCGTAGGGCTCAGTGTAGTAGTGCGTCACGTGCGGGAGCTCCTCTCCAGGAATGCCTAAGGGATTGGGCTGGTCGAAGTAGCCTGTTGCGACAATTACGGTGCGGGTGGAGAATTCCTCGCCCGTTGCCGTGGAGACACGGAAGAGTCCCCCTTCGCGAGCAACGGAGGTCACCGGGGTATAGAGTCGAACGGGGAGGCGGAAGTACTCGCACACTCGGCGGTAGTATTGAAGGGCTTCCTGGCGTGTTGGACGCGGGTGTGTGCTGGGGAAGGGAATGCCGCCCAGCTCCAGATTCTCCGCCGTCGAGAAGAAGACCATGTTGGTGGGGAAGCGGCGGATGGAGTCCACCAAGGCGCCCTTTTCCACGATGAGGAAGCGCAAGCCCGCACGCTGGGCTTCGATCCCGCAGGAGAGCCCCGTGGGACCGGCGCCGATGATGAGCGTGTCCAGCACCGTTTGGGAAGCTGCGGTCTGGCTCATGGGGTCAGCGCACAATCAGCACGGGGATGGCAGCTGTGCGGTTGCGCAGCAGATAGAGCCCGCTTGGCAGCCGGGAGACATCGTAGATGAGCAGGCGCGCCTCTCCCTGTTGTTCCGAGCCCAGGAGCGGAATCTCCAATGGCTCTCCCAGCACGGAGAAGAACTGCGGAAGCTCCAGGGCGGCTTCGGTCGGTAGCTCCAGCAAGAGTCGTTCCGTCGCTGGCTGCGGAAAGAGCTTCCACGGAGCTTTGAGCGCGGAGAGCACTGCATCGGGCTCGGCAGCGTCCAATCGGACGTTGTCGATGTACCAGCCATCGTTGTTGCGCACGAGATTGGAGCGCAGCCGGAAGCGGATGTAGATGGTGTCACCGATGAAGGCGCGCAGATCACGGTGTTCGCTGAACCATGTGCTATTCTGGACGCTATCGCGGAAGCCTGCCGAGCGGCGGATGTCCACGGCTTGGACAATAACCCAGCTTTGCCCAAAATCGCGCGAAATCTCCGTCACTGCCGTATCTCCAGGCTCGACCAGAGCAATATGCTCATAGCTCAGCGTAGGTGCAGCAGCGGAGACAACCACCGGGGCGAGCACGACCCAGGTGTTTGAGCGGTTGGGATAGAAGCCATCGGGGGAATCGGTGAGGGAGTTCGGCGGAGATGCCGCTGCGCGGGAGGTCGGTGCCCAGGTGCCATTGGTGTAGAGGGCGGGTGTGGAAGCGGAGTCGTCAAATGTTGCCAAGAGCTGCTGTAGCGGTGCGCCTGCATAGGCAAGCACCGTATCGGAGGGCTGGCTCAGGGCGCTCCGGTTGCCGCGCTCTGAGAGGGTGCGGAGGTAGAGTCGATAGAAACGCCCGACGGGGAGACGGAGCAGGAGCTCTGTCCGGGTTCCGGCTTGAATTGCCGGGATACGGAGGCTGTCCAAAAGAGTGCCATCCTCGGCGTTGTATACGTACACAGCAGCCAGGTCGTACAGCGGGGTGCTATCCACGTGGAATGCCGGTGTTTGCCAGGAGAGCAGGACGCCTTGCTCATGCGGTCGGGCAACGATTTGGGTTGGTGGGAACGGTTCCAGCGCTCCACCGACGATGCCGGAGACTTGCGCGGGTTCGCTTTCCATTCCTTCCGGGGTCACGGCAACAAGCTCATAGGTGAAGGAAGCGCCATCGGGGAGTCCGGATTCGGTAAACTCTTGTGTGCCCTTGGGGACGGTTCCCCGCAGCTGTCCATCGCGGAAGATGCGGATGGAGAATTCTCCAAGTGGCTCGCCCAGGAGGTTGAACTCCGGATCGCGCCAGCGCAGCCGGACGGTTCCACTTGGTAGCGGGGGTGTACTCTCTGCCGTCAATTCTTGGGGCGGCTGTGGAGCTGTGCTCACAAGGGCGACGTAGACATCCAAGGTGGAGTACGAGCCGCGGGGAGCATTAGGCATCCAGAAGCATGGGTAGATGCGCCCGCCGTAGGCGGTGATACCAGTGTAGTCGCCCCAGTAGTAGTTGCCCGGTCCTTGGTAGGAGACGTCTTCCGGACCGTCGATGTAGAAGGTCCAGGGCGTCAGGCGGATGTGGCGCCAGGTTTGGGCATCGCGCGAGACGGCAAGGTAGGCATCCACACCTCGGTTCTCAGGGTCGTGCTGGGAGCTGTAGTAGAGCACAGCAATCATGCCCGTGACCGGATCGACCGCGATGGAGGGGAAGAAGAGGTCATTGTGCAGCGTGTTGTTGTCGATACGCTGTGAGGGAGCCCAGGTCAGTCCGCCGTTGGTGGAGTAGGTGAAGAAGATGCCGTTTCTGCCCTGGGCATCTTTGCCGGATTGCACCAGGTAGACCCAGCCTCGGCGTGGGGTGTTCGAGTGGTCTACTGCAATGGCAGGGTAGGAGCTGACGCGGATGTTCTGCTTATCGGCGAGCACCTGGCGTCCACTGGTGGAGTTGTAGGTACCGGTTGTGCCGACGGTTTGGGCGATCACAGGCGCAGGGCGCCAAGTTTGCCCACCGTTGCTAGAGATTTGCACCATCGCGCTGGTCATCCCCGCAAGCTGCTGGCGCCAGGCGACGTAGACTTCGCCGTTGGGACCGACGGTGACCATGGGGGCTTGGACATCACCTCCGCCACTGGAAAGCAGCGTAGGGATGCTCCAGCTATTGCCGCCGTCGGTGGAGCGGGCAATGTAGATGCCGGGGACGCCACCGAAGCGGCGCCAGACAACGTAGATGGTCCCTTGGTAGGGCGAGCTCGAGACCGTATCCACGGCGATGAGGCATTTGTCATCGAAGGGCACGTTCTGCCCGGCGTTGTAGGTGACGGGGCTGAGTTCGCTCCAGGTTGCGCCGCCATCGGTCGAGATTGCCAGGAAGACGCCGTTCGTGCCGCCGAGCTGGGTGCCGCTGACCTGCGCCATGATGTGCCCGTAGTATGCCTTGCCGGTGTTGTCGAATGCCAGCCCCGGGTCGGCAATTGCTGCGCCGCCAGCGGTGGGGATAAGCTCATTGCGCGGTGTGAGGGCAGCGCTCCAGGTGCGTCCGCCGTCGGTGGAGCGGTAGGAGACCATTCGGTAGTTGCCCCCGGAGTTGTAGCGCGAATCGTTAGCGCCCGCCAGCAGGAGTTGGGGATTGCGGTGGTGCAGCGTAATCCAGGTCTCGCTCTGGTCAATGCTGTAAGGTGCGATGTTCACCAGCGGGATGCCCGTTGGGCTATACAGGAGGCGTGCTGCATCGGAGGGTTTGCTCAACTCCTCTGGGCGGTAATCGGCGGGGTTGACCCAGCGGATGCGCCCCCATGCCGGTGGCTGCTTCTCAAAGCCGGCTTGCAGAAAGAGGGGAAGCTGTCGAGCATCATACTGCGCCAGCGCGCTCCAGACCAGCCCACAACTACTCAGAAGCCCGATGAAGCGACGCAGCATCTCCAAGAGGACCGATGGTGTTGAACACGACTGCAACGATGCGCTGGTGGACAGTTTCAATATCGGCATTGCCATCGACTTCGTGCAACTTGCCCTGCTGGCGGTAGTACTCCAGGACGGGGTGTGTTTGCTCGGCGTAGACGGCAAGCCGTTGCCGGATGACAGCTTCGGTATCATCGGGACGTCCCCGGGCAAGCAGGCGGCGTACGATCTCCTCCTCCGCTACGCAGATGTTGATGACCAGCGCAACAGAACGCCCTTGATGAGCAAGCAGCTCATCGAGCGCACGAGCTTGCTGCAACGTTCGCGGGAAACCATCCAGGATACAGCGCTCGTTGTAGGGAGATTGCACAAGTAGCTCGGCAACGACAGCGGTTGCCAGCTCGTCGGGGACGAGCAACCCGTTGTGCACGTACTCCTGCACCTGCTTGCCCAGCGGTGTTCTCTGCTGGATTGCCTGTCGGAAAGCTTCGCCTGTGGAGAGGTGCGCAATCCCGTAGCGCTGGCTCAGCAGCTGTGCCTGAGTACCTTTGCCGACCCCTGGCGCACCGAAGAGAACGATAACCATCCGCGAATGAACGGCTATGCAGGGCACAGACGCAGCAAAAATACGAAAGCCATAGGCGCTTGGGGCAAAATCCGCACTTGGGCAATTCCCTACGGCGGGCTGTACGAACGTCCTCTCCAGCGGAGTTTCCCCTGGAGAGCCCAGCGAAACGAGTTGAGCGCGATGAAGGCTGCCAAGGCAGCAGAGAGCGGGAAAAGCCATACCTGTGCACGTGGAAGGCGAAGCGTTGCGGTGACCTGCCACCGTAGGAGCGTTGCTAATCCGTAAGCAATGCCGCCCAACAAGCTCCAGAGGAGTTGTCCGCTCAGTAGCCCTGCAACTGCAACTAATGGCGGTACGACAAAGAGCCAGAGGAGGTGTACAATGAAGCCCAGCAAGACCCACCACCGGTAGCCCATGGCGGGGTACATGTTTTTGGAGAAGCCGGCGATGACCTCGGCGGCGGAGGTATACATCCGGCAGCGCAGCAGTTGAGTTCCCTCAGCCACAGGGGCGCTACCGAGCACTGCGGCTGCACGCTGCCCAAGGGCAAGGTCTTCGGCTAACTCTGAACGAACTGCAGCATGCCCGCCGAGGCTCCAGTAGAGCGAGCGTTCGATGAGCAGCGCTTGCCCTCCGGCAGCATTGAAGCGCGGGAAGAGGCGGCGCCACTGGTCGGGGACATACCCGAAGTAGAACACCGCCAGCAGCGGAATGATCAGCTGCTCGGAGAGCGTCCCCAGCTCCTCGTCCGGCATGACTGTCAAGAAGCGCCATCCGTACTGCTCGCGGGCAGCCATGACCGAGGCAAGGCACAAGGGTGTGTGGACGGTATCAGCATCGGTGAAGAGCAGCCATTCCCCCTGAGCCTGCTGGGCAAGCTGGTGGCATGCCCAGGATTTCCCGACCCAGCCCTTCGGAAGCGGTGCGCCGTGGATGACTCGGAGCCGTTCGGGGAATTCCGCCTGCAGTTGCCGCAGTACTGCAGCGGTGCCATCGGTGGATTCATCATCGAGCACGAGCACCTCGTAGTTCGGATACTGCTGGCGACATAGGGAGCGCACGCATGGGGCAATTCGTTTCTCCTCATTGCGTGCAGGGATGAGCACAGATACCTTCGGCGCACTTGGTGCCTCCCATGCCCGGGGCTGGAGCCGGGGAAGGCGGCGCAGGTTCAGTGCACACGTGAGGTTGAAGAAGCACAGAACTCCAATTGCGCCCAGCAGCACAAGCTCCATCGCGCAGCCGTGGGTTGGAGTGCAAAGTTGCAAGCTTTCTCGGGCAGACGCAGCGGAACCCTTCTTGGGTGAGCTTTGCAGGAGGGCGCTTTGGGGAGGAATGCTAAATTTGCACGCGAGCCGGCATGTCGCACATCGCACGGCGGGGAAAGATGCTGCGGTATGCTGCCTTGTTGGGGGTCACGGCGGTGCTCTGGGCGCAGCAGTGGGAGATCCCAATTCTGGAGCGGGCTCCGTTGGTGGGGGGCAAGCAGGATACGGTTGTCACCATCGTGTGCCCGCCTGCAGATGTGCTGGTCGAGCAGATCGTGCTGAGCTATGCCTTGCACCGTCCGCCTGGAGGCTGGGACCCCTGGGATCGGATTGCTTACGTCAACGTGCTGACCGGGCAGGACACCTTCGAGATTGCGCGCATTATGACGCCGTATTCGCGCGAGTGCGGCTGGGAGATTGACGTGACGCCGTTCCGTCCGCTCCTGACCGATACGGTGCGGATTCGGGCATTTATCCTCTACTGGGCAAGCGGTCCGCAGGGTTATTTGGTGTCGCTGCGGCTGCGCTTTGTGCCGGGGCAGCCGGAACTGGTGCCGTATCGGGTCGTGCGCCTATGGGCAAATGATGCTGTGCGGCGCTGGCCGTATGGGAATCCCAAGGACCCCATCGAGCGGTATGTGCCGCCGCGCCGGCTGTTTATCGAGGATAGCGCTGTTGCTGTGCACTTTTGGGCACTTCTGACCGGGCATGGGCAAGGCAACACGGACAACGCAGCCGAGTTTTCGCAGAAGACCCATGCGGTGGTGGTCAACGGAGAGGAGTATCCCCGCCTGCTGTGGCGCGATGATTGCGCCCAGAACCCCTGCCGTCCGCAGGCGGGGACATGGCAGTACAACCGAGCCGGCTGGTGCCCGGGCGACTACGTCCGCCCATGGGAGGAGGACATCACCGCAAGCGTGCGCCGCGGAGATAGCAACACCATTGCGTTCCATTTCCAGCCCTACATCAACTACTGCAGCCCGTGGTGGGATAGTTGCGTCAGCGGCGTTACGTGCCCGGACTGCAACTTCAACAGCACCGGGCACACGATGCCGTGGTACATGATGAGCGCTTACGCTGTACTCTACCGCCGCGCAGTAGGGCAAAGTGTGGGGGAGCAGCGTGGCGTGGTGCCTGTGGAGTTTGTGCAGGACCAATACGGGATTGTGCTGCGCCGGAGAGGGGGCGCAAGCGTGTGGCAATGGGTGCTGGTGAATCTGCTTGGACAGGTCTTGCGCTCGGGAGAATGGCACGGGGAGAGCCTGAGAATCCCATTGCAGCAGTGCGCCGCGGGCGTATACGCAGTGCTGCTGAAGACGCCGCAGCAGCAGGTGTACGTGGTGCCGTGGGTGCCCTAACGCTCTCCGTTGCCGATGTGCCACCAATTTCGCCCTCGGAGCAGTGCGGGAAGGTCGGCGGTGGTGCGCTGACGGGCGCGCTGCACCTGCTCGAAGAACAGCTCCTCGTAGGTTGGCTTGCTGGGGTCGGCGTAGAGCACCCCAAAGGGACGCGGGAAGGGGTCGTCCCACAGCTGTGCCAGCAGGAAGGCATGAGCTCGGTCGGTTTCATCGTGAACCCATAGCTCCGCAGGCGCAACCTCCTCGGTGGGGACGACCTCCGGAGTTGTCCCACGCAGCCGCACAGTACGCTCCCCATTGGGACCGAAGCAGAGCGGCTTGCCGTGTTCAACGAACAATGCATTCCAGGGCTTGGACTCCTTCTCTGTGAAGCGGGCAAAGGCGCCGTCGTTGAAGACCGGACAGTTCTGGTACACCTCCACGAAGGCGGCGCCCCGGTGCTGGGCAGCACGCGTGAGTACCATGCGCAAATGGGCAAGATCGCGGTCCAGGGTACGGGCCACAAACGTTGCTCCGGCACTCAGTGCCAGCAACACGGGGTTGAAGGGGAATTCCACCGAACCCCAGGGCGAGGAAGGGGTCACTTGCCCAGGGGGAGAGGTGGGGGAGAGCTGCCCCTTGGTTAGCCCGTAGACCTGGTTGTTGAAGAGCACGACGGTAACATCCAGATTGCGCCGTAGCAGGTGCAGCAGGTGGTTGGTGCCGATAGAAAGCCCATCGCCATCGCCGGTAATAATCCAGACGTGGAGTTCGGGGCGGGTGAGCTTGAGCCCGTATGCAAACGCCGGCGCCCGCCCGTGGATGCCGTGCAATCCGTACGTGCCCATGTAGTAGGGGAAGCGCGAGGAGCAACCAATTCCGGAGAGGAAGACCACCTGCTCGCGCGGAATCTGGAGTTCTGCAAGCACGGTCTGGACTTGCTTGAGAATGGCGTAGTCTCCGCATCCGGGACACCAGCGGACCTCCTGGTCGCTGGCGTAGTCCTTAGCAGTTAGGGCTGGTGAGTTGGAAAGCGGGTTCATTGTGAAGTGCTCGCTGAATTGCTCCAACCACTTCGTTGACGGTCAGCGGAAGTCCCTGGATTTTCGCGTAGGAGAGCACATCTACGCGATAGTGTGCCCGCAGCAAGTGGGCGAATTGTCCAGAGTTGAGTTCAGGCACGAGAATCCGGCGGAAGCCCGCAAGGAGCTCGCCCAAGCCGGGCGGCAGCGGATGGAGGTAGCGCACGTGGATATGGGCTACGGGCAAGCCCTGCCGGAGGCATTCCTGAACGGCAGTGTAGATGCTGCCGTAGGTAGAACCCCAGGAGACAACCGCCAGCTCGCCCGCTGCCGGACCCAGGGTGATGGTCTGCGGTGGAAGTGTCTCGGCAAGGCGAGCAAGCTTGCGTGCGCGTGCCCGCACCATGCGCTCGTGGTTGAGCGGATCGTAAGAGACATTGCCCGTGAGCTCCTCCTTTTCCAGCCCACCGATGCGGTGCTCAAATCCGGGGGTTCCCGGAACAGCCCAGGGGCGGACACCGCGCTCATCGCGCTGGTAGGGCAGGAAGGTGCCGTCGGAACGATGCTCCGGAGTTGCCCATGGCGGCTGAATCGGTGGCAAGGAGTCCAGCTCTGGGATGCGCCACAGGTCGGAACCATTTGCCAGAAAGGCGTCCGAAAGCAGCACCACTGGAGTCATCCACTCCAGGGCAATTCGGGCAGCTTCGTAGGCGGCAGTAAAGCAGTCCGCCGGGGTTGCCGGCGCAATCACAGCAAGAGGCGCCTCGCCGTGTCGTCCGTAGAGCGCCTGGAGGAGATCGGCTTGCTCGGGCTTGGTTGGCATTCCGGTGGAAGGACCGGCACGCTGGATATCGCAGACCACAACGGGCAGCTCCAGCATGACCGCCAGCCCGAGCGCTTCACTCATGAGCGAGAAGCCGGGGCCCGAAGTTGCCGTCACGCCCAGGTGCCCTCCGAAGGCTGCGCCGATGGCAGCGCAGAGTGCGGCAATTTCATCCTCGGCCTGCAGCGGATAGACCTCGTAGGCGAGCAGCCGTTCCATCTGGTGCAGCACCTCCGAGGCAGGGGTGATGGGGTAACCGGCATAGAAGAGCTTCACTCCGGCGCGATGTGCAGCGGTGATAAATCCCAGCACCAGGGCTTCGTTGCCGGAGATGCTGCGGTAGGTGCCCGGCTCGAGCGGGGCTTGCGGGATTTCATAGCGCGAAGCAAAAAGCTCCGAGGTCTCCCCGAAGGCATATCCGGCGCGAAGCACCCGGAGATTAGCTTCGAGCAGCTCGGCTCTCTGGGCGAACTTCTCGCGGATGAGTTGTTCGAGTGGCTCCAGCGGACGCGAAAAGAGCCATGCCAGCAATCCCAGCACGAACATGTTCTTCGTGCGTTCGCGCTCGCGCACCGAGAGCGGAGAATCCGCCAGCGCCGAAGCAACCAGTTGCGAGATGTTGAGCGTGATGAGCTCGTAGTCAGAGAGGCTGCCGTCGGTGAGGGGATTGGAGTTCTCCGGATACCCTGCCAGGCGCAGGTTGCGCCGGTCGAAGCCTGCCTCGTTAGCAATGAGCAAGCCGCCCCGTTTGAGCAGGTGCAGGTGGGTTTTGAGTGCGGCAGCGTTCATTGCCACCAGGACGTCGCATTGGTCGCCGGGGGTGAGGATTTCGGTGCTGCCGAAACGGAGCTGGAAGCTGGAGACCCCAGCCAGCGTGCCCTGTGGGGCGCGGATTTCGGCAGGGTAGTTCGGGAGCGTGGCAAGATCGTTGCCCGCCAGTGCGCTGGTATGGGCAAAGTAGCTGCCTGTCAGCTGCATGCCTTCGCCGGAATCCCCGGCAAAGACAATCGTCACATCGCGACGCGGCGTTGTGCTGTACATTTGCACTGCAAAAGCCAAGTCGTTGAGACCGTCTCCAGCTCCAACTTACGTAGTCACGCACAAACAAGCAGCGCACAACGGGTATTTTTGTGCCTGACGGGTTCCACCTTCTGAGCGCTGGGAATGAGGCACTTCATCATCGTCATCGGCGGGGGAGTTGCTGGGGCAGAGGCAGCGCATCAGTTTGCGCAGCGTGGGATTCGTGTTGCGGTGCTGGAGCAAAACGCGTTGCCCTACGGCAAAATCGAGTACGGGCTTCCCAAATGGCATGTCAAGCTGCGCAACAAGGAGGAGGCAGCAATTGACCAGAAGTTGACGCACCCGCTGGTGCAGTATGTCCCCTGCACCAAGCTGGGGCGCGAAGTTCGGCTCCCGGAGCTGCTCTCCTGGGGGGTGAGTGCTGTGGTCTTGGCAAATGGTGCCTGGCGCGATCGCCCCTTCCCAGTGGCGCAAGCCGAAGAGTACATTGGGCGCGGCTTCTACTACCAGAACCCCTTCATGCTGTGGTTCAACACGATGCACGACCCGGAGGCGTGCCCGGAGCCATACGAGATTGCCGATGGAGCGGTGGTCATCGGGGGAGGGCTTGCCTCAATCGATGTTGCCAAGGCGCTGATGATGCTCACAGTGGAGGAGGCACTACGCCGGCGCGGCATTCAGAGCAACGTTATCGAGATGGAGCACGGCATTGACCGCCTTCTGCGCACACATGGGCTGACGCTACAGGAACTGGGCATACGAGGCTGCACGCTCTACTATCGCCGGCGTGCCATCGACATGCCGTTGACCCCAATGCCGACGGATACTCCCGAACGCCTGGCACGGGCGCAGCAGGTGCGCCTCAAAGTGTTGCAGACCGCAATGGCACGGTACCTCTTCAACTTCCAAGAGCTGCGCCGACCCGTGGGCATCCTCACTGAAGGGGGGAGGATGGTCGGACTGGTGCTCCAGCATACGCGCGTGGAGGATGGGCAGGTGGTACCCGTTGAGGGGAGCGAGTACGAGGTCCGAACCCCGTTGGTGATCTCCTCCATCGGCAGCATTCCGGAGCCGCTGCCGGATATTCCAATGCGTGGAGAGGTTTACGCCTTGGAGGACACGGAGTTGTGCCGCATCGCCGGATACGAAAACGTCTTCGCCGTTGGCAATGCCGTCACCGGGCGCGGCAATATCCAAGAGAGCCTGCGCCATAGCCGGCAGGTGAGCCAGCGGATTTTGAGCGACTACATCGGCTGGGATGCCGAACTCTACGAACGCTGGAACCGAGCTCAGGAAGCCACCGTTGCCGAAGATGTCGAGCGGATTGCACAGCAGCTTACCCGGCTGCCACAACGGACTGCTGAACAGATGGACGCAATCGCCGTGCACATCGCTGCGCTGCAGCGTCGGGTAGGATACGACGGGGATTACCACAGCTGGATTCGGCGCCACCTTCCCAAACGGTTGGAGGAGCTGCTGGCACTGGACCTTCCGGCTGAGGAATCTTCCGAGAGCGCAACTTAGTGTCCCTCCAGCCGCAGCCGAAGTTGTGGCAGGAGGCGCTGTATGACCTTGGGCTGCTGAGGAAGCCACTCTGCTCCAGCCAGGACGTGCAGGTAGCGTAGCGGGACCGGCATGGGTAGGCTCACCCCTGCGAAGCCGCCCATTCGCAACGCTCGCAGGTCTTGTTCCAGAAGCTGTAGCGATGGAGCACCCCGGGGCAGCAGCGGCACAATGAGCTCTACAGCTACAGCCGGGGAGAATGTCGGGCGATTCCCGTAGCGAAGTTGCAGCAGCAGCCCATAGCCGAGCTCCAACCAGAAGAGCTCCTCCGCTTCAGGGGTTTGTACACCGTAGAGCAGCAGCTCCAGGCTGGGGACTGCGTAGGAGCGCAGTCGGGCACCGATGCCGAGCCCAAATCCCGGTAGCGTGGTGAGCTGCATAGAGGAGCTCGGAAGCAGACGGTAGACGGCGCTGAGTTGGGCATGGAAGTCCACAAAGATCTGCCCATAGGCGCACAGGGGCAGCGCAAGAAAGCCAAGCGCGAGGCTTTTGCCTAATTTTGCGTCCATTGCCATCGCAGCGTGGGCGATTGAACGCGCGCTGCGGAGGAAGACGCACAACACTGTGCCAATTGTGCCCTGAAGCTGGGCTGGATGAGAACGATCCTGGTCACCGGTGGGGCGGGCTTCATCGGCAGCCATCTGGTCCGCTACCTCCTGCAGCAGCCTGGGGTGCGCGTGGTCAATCTGGATGCGCTCACCTATGCCGGAGAGCTGCAGCGGCTGTCCGAGCTGGAGGGCGAACCGCGCTATGTGTTCGTCCATGGGCGCATCGAGGATGAGGAGCTGGTTGCGCAGGTGTGCCGACGCTACGAGGTCGAAGGCATCATCAACTGTGCGGCGCAGACGCATGTGGATCGCTCAATCCTGCGGGCGGATGCCTTCGTCGAGACCAATGTCCGTGGCACGTACGCCTTGCTGGAGGTGGCGCGGCAGCAGCGCTTGCAGCGCTTTCTGCAGTTGTCCACCGATGAGGTCTACGGCGAAGCCTCCGAGGGATTCCGCTACGCCGAGGATAGCCCCTTGCAGCCCAGCTCGCCATACGCCGCAACGAAAGCAGCGGCGGACCATCTAGTGGGTGCGTTTGTGCGGACCTACGGGGTACCGGCATTCATCGTGCGCAGTTGCAATGTGTACGGACCGTACCAGTTCCCCGAAAAGCTCATCCCGATGAGCATCTGCAACGCGCTCTGCAATGAGCCCATCCCACTCTACGGCGATGGGCTGCAGCGCCGGGAATGGCTCTACGTGGAGGACCTATGCCGGGCGCTGTGGCTGCTCTACGAGCGCGCAGAGCCGGGGAGGGTCTACAACGTCAGCAGCCAAGAGGAGCGGACCAATCTCGAAGTCGTGCAGGCAATCCTGCAGCTCCTGGGCAAGCCCCAGGAGTTGATTCGCCCTGTTCCGGACCGTCCGGGGCATGACCGGCGCTACGCCATGGAGAGCCAAAGGATTGCCGCTCTGGGATGGCGGGCAGAGGTTCCCTTCACAGAAGGGCTGCAGCGGACGGTGTACTGGTACGTCGAGCATCGCCTGTGGTGGGAGAGATTGCGCACGGCAGAGTACGCGCAGTACCGGCGGCAATGGTACGAAGGCTACCTACACAGCGGGCAACGATGAGCACTCCATCGGCACATGCGAAGCGCTTGCTGCACAAGGTGCGGCGGCGAAAGCTGACGGTTGGTGTCCTCGGACTGGGATACGTCGGGCTCCCCTTGGCGGTGGAATACGCCCGCGCGGGAGTTCGGGTTTTTGGCTTTGAGCTCGACCCTGAGAAGGTTGCCCTACTGCAGCAGGGCAAGTCCTACATCAAGGACGTCCCGACCGAACAGGTCCAGGCTGTAGTAGCCCAGCAGCGCCTCATCGCCACAAGCGATTTCCGCCACTGCGCCGAGTGCGATGCCCTCTTCATCTGTGTGCCGACTCCGGTGACAGCAAATAAAGACCCCGACCTCTCCTTTGTGCTGGGCGCCGGGGAGGCAATTGCACAGCACCTGCGCGCAGGACAGTTGGTGGTGCTCAAGAGCACGACCTTCCCCGGCACAACCGAAGAGTACCTACGCCCGGTGCTGGAGCGCAGTGGGCTGACGGCGGGGCGAGATTTCTTCCTGGCGTTTTCACCGGAGCGGGTAGACCCGGGCAATCGCCGATGGACCACCGCCAATACGCCTATCCTGGTTGGGGGATTGACGCCGCTGTGCACGCAGCTGGCAACCGAGGTGCTGCGGATCGCTATCGAGCAGGTGATCCCGGTGAGCTCGCCTCGGGTTGCTGAACTGGCGAAGCTGCTGGAGAACATCTTCCGCAGCGTCAACATCGCGCTGGTCAACGAATTGGCGCAGTTGTGCGACCGCATTGGGATCAATGTCTGGGAAGTCGTCGAAGCAGCAGCGACGAAGCCCTTTGGCTTCATGCCCTTCTATCCGGGTCCGGGCATCGGTGGGCATTGCATTTTGGTGGACCCGTACTACCTGGCGTGGCTGGCGCGGCGCTATGACTTTGTGACCAACTTCGTCACCCTGGCAGCCGAGGTCAACGAAGCCATGCCCTTCTACGTGCGCGATATGATCGAGCGCGAGATTGCCCGCTTGCCGATTGCCTTGGAGCGCGTCCGGATTCTCATCCTCGGCGTTGCGTTCAAGCGTGACGTAGACGACCTGCGGCATTCGCCGGCACTCAAGATTATGGAGCTCCTCCGCAGGGATGGGGTACGGCACCTGAGCTACTACGACCCCTATATCCCGCGTGTGACCGTTGGCGGCGAGGAGTTGCATTCCCTGCCGGAGCTTTCCCCGCGCCGCCTTGCGCGCTATGACATTGTGGTGATCACGACCGACCACACGTGCGTGGACTACGAGCTGGTGTGCCGCCACAGCCGTGTAGTCATTGATACGCGGAACGCCTGTCGGGCGGTAGCCAACCCTCGGGCGAGGGTGGTCCTGCTCGGGGATGGGCGATGAAGAAGCGGGTCCTCTCCGTCGTCGGCGCCCGCCCGAACTACATGAAGGTAGCACCGTTGCATCGAGCGCTTGCAACGTATGGGGACCGCGTGGAGCATGTGCTCGTGCACACCGGACAGCACTACGATGCGGAGCTTTCGGACATCTTCTTCCGGGAGCTGCAGTTGCCGCCGCCGGTGTACTTCTTGGGCGTGGGCTCGGGAACCCATGCCGAACAGACTGCACGGGTGATGTTGGCATTTGAACCGGTGTGCATGGAGTTGCGCCCGGACTTGGTTGTGGTCGTCGGCGATGTGAATTCAACGCTGGCGTGTGCCTTGACAGCAGCTAAGCTTGGCATCCCTGTTGCCCATGTGGAGGCAGGGTTGCGCAGCTTCGACCGCACGATGCCGGAGGAGATTAACCGCATTGTGACCGATGCCGTGGCGGACTATCTCTTTGCAACCGAGCCCAGCGCGGTGGAGAACCTGCGCCGCGAGGGGGTTCCGCAGGAACGCATCTTCCTGGTTGGCAACACGATGATCGACTCCTTGCAGTTTGTGCTGCCCACGGCACGGGCGCATCCCATTCGGGAGCAGTTGGGGTTGCAAGCGCGGAGCTACGCCGTTGTCACGCTCCATCGCCCCAGCAATGTGGATTCGGCACAGCAGTTGGGCTTTCTGCTGGAGGTACTGCACCAGCTTGCCCAGTGGCGGTGCGTGGTCTTCCCAATGCATCCGCGGACGCGCACGGCTGTGCAGCGCTTTGGGCTGGAGCCGCTACTGGCGCACGAGAATATCCGTGTGCTGCCTCCGCTGGGATATGTGGAGTTTCTCGCCCTGGTGTTGGAGGCGGATTTCGTGATGACCGATTCCGGCGGAATCCAGGAGGAGTGCACCTACTTGGGAATTCCGTGCCTGACACTGCGGACCACAACGGAGCGTCCAATCACGTGCCAGGTGGGCACAAACCTGCTGGTGCCGCCGGAGCCAGAGCTGGTGGCTGCAGCACTGGAGCTGTTCCGCTCCGGGTATCGCAAACAGGGCATAGTCCCACCGCTATGGGATGGGCATGCAGCAGAACGCATTGCGCAGATTCTTGTGCAGCAGTGTTTGTAGCGCGCTCCTGGGGGGTGCTGCGGCAGTAGCACAGCAGGGAGCGGCTTCCCCTGTGAGTCTGTGGCAGATGTTGGAGCAGGTTGCCCCGGGACAATCGGCGCGGATGGTATTGCCGGAGTTGCCACCGGCAGACCATGTCGTCAGCGCCGAGCACTACGTTGTAGGTCCCGGGGATGTGCTGCTGCTGCAGATCGTTGCCCCGGTGGTGCAGGAGCATGTGCTGGTGGTTTCGCCCGATGGCGAACTGTTGCTGCCACGGATTGGGGCGCTCTCCGTTCAGGGGCGGACGTTGGCGTGGGTGCGCAGCGAGGTCGAACGCCGGGTGCGGGAGCGGAATCCCAAGGCAGAAGCGGTCGTACTGCTGCAGCGGGCGCGAACGGTGCTGGTGACGGTACGGGGGTACGTGCGCTTCCCCGGAGTCTACGCGCTGCCGGCAACGGTGCGGGTTTCGAGCGCTGTGCGCTTGGCGGTGCTTGGGCGAATGGAGCAATCGGGGCAAAAGCCCGGGATGGCTTCCCCACCGGTGGCAAGCATGCAGCAGTTGGAGCGGGCTGAGTACGAGCCCAGTGCTGTGCCGTTCCTGCCGAGCTACTGCACGCGGAACATCCTCCTGCGCTATGCCGATGGGCACATGGCGCTGGCGGACCTGGAGCGGGCGCGCGCACTGGGCGATGTGGCTGCCGATCCCCCTGTGCGCGAGGGGATGGAGATTGTGGTCCCGGAACCGCCGCCGGAGTATCCCGTGCTCTCGATCGCCGGGGCAGTGCGGATGCCGCTGCGCCTTGCCTATCGCGAGGGGGACCAACTCAGCCTGTTGCTACGCTTGTGCGGGGGGGTTGACCTCGACCGGGCAGAGCCGTTTGTGCTGGTGTATCTCCCGCAGCAGCCGCTACAGCGGATTGAGCTGGATTCGGTGGGAATGCCGCTGCGCGATGTGGTCTTGACCGCAGGCAGCGCCGTTGTGGTACCGGAGCGACCGATTGCAGGAGCCCGCACCATCGGGGTTGCCACCGTCCTTGGGGCAGTTGCCCGTCCGGGGGCGTATCCTATCGAACCGGGGCGCACGCGCTTGCGCGAGCTCCTGGAGCGCGCCGGAGGTGTGTTGCCGGGGGCGGTGCTGGAGCTTGCCTATATCCGACGCCAGCCACCGGCGAGCTTGGCTGCCGATGTGCGGCTGCCCTCGGAGGTGCAGCTCTACGAGCGCTTCCTCTACAGCGATCTGCGCCTGGAGGACACCGTGCGCTACGCTTTGGAGATGCGGCTGCGGCGCTCCCGGGTTGCGTGCGATTTCGTTGCGCTCCTGCGCAGAGGGGATGAGCGGCACAACATTGTGCTGGAGGATGGCGACCAGGTCGTCATCCCCTCGCAGGGCGGATATGTCTACGTGGGTGGCATGGTGCGCATGCCGGGATTTGTACGGTACGAACCCGGGCGTCCGGTGGAGTGGTACATCGAACAAGCCGGCGGGTATAGCAGCGCTGCCGATCCGAAGCGGTTGCGCATTCTGCGGGGCAGTTCCTACACGTGGCTGCATCCTCGCAAGGCCGGTACACCGCAGCCCGGGGATGAGATCTACGTCCCCGGGCAGTTGGATGTGCCCGCGTGGGCAGAAAAGCAAGCCGAGCTGCAGTTGTACACGGTGCTGACTGGCGCTGTGTCTACGTTGACCTTTGTGCTGGCGACGGTTGTGAACCTGCTGCGCCGATAGGCGGGAAATGCAGTGGGAAGCGCAGTTGCGGCACCGGGCGGCGCATCAGTTGTCCCAGGCGTCGCAGAGGTTTGAGCAGCGGGACGGCAAAGCCGCCCATCAACCCATTGCGCTGCCATGCCTGCCAGCATTCCCAATTGCCGCGCAGAATGTTGCGCAGCGAGGCATTGCTGACGCCGCCGGCATCCATGGCAACCAGGACGCGTGGGATATAGCCAACCCGAACCCGGTGACGCAGCAGCAAGCGCAGCATCAGCTCGTAATCGGCAGCGATGCGGTAGCGCAGGTCGAACCCTCCGAAGCGCTCGTAGAGCTCGCGGCGCGCAAAGAAGGTCTGATGTGGTGGCATCCAGCCCAGGAAGTACTTCCACGGGCGGTATGTACCGGCGCGCCAATAGCGCAGCAGCTGTCCCTGTGTGGTGAGGAAGACCACATCGCCGTAGCAGGCGTCAATGTCGTTGTGCCGGAACAGTTCGGCAATCTCCTGCAGCACGTGAGGATCAACGTAGCGGTCATCGGCATTGAGGAAGCCGACGATGTCGCCCGTAGCGTGGCGCAGCCCTTTGTTCATGGCGTCGTAGATGCCGCGATCGGGCTCGCTGATGAGCAGGCTCAGGTGCGGGCGGTAGCGCTCCAGGATAGAGCGGGTCAGCTCTCCGGAACCCCCGTCGATGATGATGAGTTCGAGCTCGTGCTCGGTCTGCTGCGCCAGCACCGAGGCGATGGCGCGCTCCACACGTGGGTCGTTGAGCACGACGGTGATGACGGAAATCTTCATCGTGCACAACAGATGAGCGGACTGGCACAAAAATACAGCACACCAAGCCACAGGCGATGATGGTGCAGACGGCGCTTCGGCAGCAGCGGCGGTGGACTGTTCAACGGCGGCGGCGCTGGCTGTGGCGGCACAGCCCGATTCTATTCCAGCTCGGTGCCGATGTGCTCTCGGTTGCCGCTGCCACAGGAGTGTACCTGTGGGTGCGCTTCGGTTCGGGCTGGTTCGATGCCGTGGTGTATCCGGGTGCTGCCGAAGTACTTGCGATCGTGGGGATGCTCACGCTGTACTGGCTGCTGCTGTTTTGGCTGTTTGGCTTGTATCAGAACTGGTACGTGCGCCCGCCGCTGGAGGAGCTGGGAGCGGTGCTCCGGATTACGTTCGTGGGGATGCTGGTGCTGCTGCTGCTGATCTGGGGTGACAGTGGGGAGTTCTACCGCAGGAACTTCCGCGCCGTGGGAGCCATCTACTGGGGGATGCTCCTGCTGGGAGTGGGCGCAGGGCGGTTGCTGGTGCGCGCGCTGCAACGCTGGCTGCGCCGCCGCGGAATTGTGCGCATTCGAGTGCTCCTTGTGGGAACCGATATTGGGCTGGAGCGCCTGCAACAGGAGCTGCAGCGGATTCCCCACTGGGGCTACTCTCCCGTGGGCACCGTGCGGCTGGAGCTGGCGGACGGAAGCGCTGCCATCGAGCCAGTGCAGCGATGGATGGAGCGGGCGCAGCCGGAGGAAGCGCTGGTGGCAATCCATCCCCCACAGCCGCAGCAGCTATGGGCAATTGTGGGCATGGCGGTCCAGCGCGGAATCGCAGTCAAGATCCTGCCGGATTCCTACTCGGTCTTCATGGGGCAGGCGCGCATTCAGCGCCTCTACGGGACGGACTTCCTGGAGGTGGAGCCGAGGCTGCTCAAACCCTGGCAGGCGTTGCTCAAACGAGCCATTGACATCGCCGTCAGTGTTGTGGTCTTGGTCGGTGGTGCGCCGCTGTGGGCGCTCATTGCTGTGCTCATCCGGTTGGATAGCCCCGGACCGGTGTTCTTTGTCCAAGAGCGTGTAGGCAAGGATGGGCGCCGCTTCCGCCTGTACAAGTTCCGCACGATGGTTGCCGATGCCGAACAGCGTGCCCGCTGGACCCAACTCAACGACCCTCGCGTGACGCGCCTGGGGCGCTGGCTGCGGCGGACGTACCTGGATGAGATCCCGCAGTTTTGGAACGTCTTGCGCGGAGAGATGAGCATCGTCGGACCGCGACCGGAGATCCCTTACTTTGTTGAGCGCTTCACGCAAATGGTGCCCGAGTACGCGCGTCGCCATGTGGTCAAGCCTGGTATCACGGGCTGGTGGCAGGTCTGCCGTACCAACCGCGATGATGCACCAACGGAGGAGGAAGTGCGCCGCCGCTTGGCAATGGACTTCTACTACATCGAGAACCAGTCGCTGGCGCTGGACCTGGAGATCATGCTGCGTACGCTTTGGCGTATGCTCCGCGGGAAGGGGAAATCATAGGTGAGGGCGGCAGTGCGGACGCTCATTGTTGTGCCCACGTACAACGAGCGCGAAAACATCGCGCAGTTGATTCCGATACTGCTGCGGCTTCCGCTGCAACCGTGCGTGCTGGTGGTGGATGACGGCTCGCCCGATGGCACCGCCGAGGAGGTCCAACGCTGGCGGGAGCGCAATCCCGAACGGGTCTACCTCATCGAGCGGCAGGGAAAGCTGGGGCTGGGAACGGCGTACTGCACGGCGTTCCAATGGGCATTGCAGCGCCCGTTCGAGGTGGTGGTGCAGATGGACGCAGATCTCTCCCATGATCCTGCCGATGTGCCGCGGCTGGTCGCAGCGCTGGAGGATGCCGATGTGGTTATCGGCTCACGCTACGTCAACGGGGTCAACGTTGTCAATTGGCCCATGGGACGTTTGCTGCTCAGTTGGCTTGCCAATCGCTACACGCGCCTGATCACGGGGATGCCCTTGGCGGATGCAACGAGCGGCTTCAAAGCCTTCCGCGCTACGGTGCTGCGCCGGATTCGCTGGGAAGCGGTGCGCTCCAATGGCTACGCCTTCCAGATCGAGGTCAACTACCGGCTCTGGCGTGCAGGATGCCGCCTGAAGGAGGTGCCCATTGTATTTGTGGACCGGCGTAGCGGAGCTTCCAAGATGAGCCGCCGAATCGTCTACGAGGCTGCTTGGAGAGTATGGCAACTACGCTTTTCAACACTGCTGGGCAATGAGCGGCGCTACTATGCTGACCCGTGAGCTGGACATACCGACGCAGGACTTCCTAACGGCGGCACCGACGCTGGAGCTATCGGTCGTCATCGTCAGCTACAACGTGCAGGAGCTGCTGCGCCAATGCCTGCGCTCGGTATTGGAGGCGCTGGGAGAGTTGGAAGCCGAGATTCTGGTCGTGGACAACGCTTCCGTCGATGGCACCGTTGAGGCATTGGCACCGCAGTTCCCGCAGGTGCGCTGGATTGCGTTGGAGCACAATGTGGGGTTTGGGCGAGCAAACAATATCGGGATTGCCCAGGCGCGGGGGCGGTACATCCTCATCCTCAATCCCGACACATTGCTGCAGCCCGATACGCTCAAGACCATGCTGGCGTACATGGAGGAGCATCCCGAAGTCGGCATTGCCGGCTGCCGAGTGCTCAACGCCGATGGAACGTTTCAGGCGTCGTGTCGGCGGGGGTTTCCCACGCCCTGGGCAGCGTTTACGAAGCTTTTTGGATTGCAACGGCTTTTCCCACGCTCGCGGCTCTTTGCCCGCTACAATCCGCACTTTGCTGACGAGCGCGAGGTTGCCTACGCTGAGGTCATCTCCGGTGCCTTCATGCTGTGCCGTCGGGAGGCGCTGCGCCAGCTCCGGGGCTTTGCGCCCGAGTACTTCTTTTACGGCGAGGATGTGGACCTGTGCTATCGGGCACATCAGTTGGGCTGGCGCATCGGTTACGTGGGCACAACCGCCATTGTACACTTCAAAGGAGAGAGCACGAAGCGCTCTTCGCTGGATCGCATTGGGCATTTCTACGATGCGATGCGCGTGTTTGCCCGGCGCTACTATGCGGGATCGCCCGTGCTGCCGCTGCTGGAGTTGGGCATCACCGTGCGGAAGCTGCTTGCCCGGGCAGCGCAGTACCGGCAGCTCTGGGGGTTGGCAGTGTGGGATAGCGTCGGAGTAGTGACGGCGCTGCTCATCGGGACCAAGTTGCGCTTCGGCAGCTTCTTTGCCTTCCCCGACTACGCCTACCCGACGGTCTTCATCGCCGTGGTAGGGGTGGTACTGCTGAGCCAGTTGCTGGTGGGGGATTACCTGGAGCAGCGCGTGCAGATATCGCGGGGACTTCTGGGATTTGTGACGGCGTTCTTCGTGCTCTCGGCGCTGACGTACTTCTTCAAGCAGTACGCCTTCAGCCGTGGGGTATTGCTGGGGACGGTGTTCGGTGGGATGCTCTGGGGAGTTTGGGGACGGCTTGCCGTGCTGCTCTACGGCTGGCTGCATCGGGAGCGCGAGCGGCGCATTGCTATAGTTGGAGCGGGAGAAGCGGTGCTGAGGCTTGTGCAGGCGCTCTGGGCGGAGCCGCAGATTCGACTCCTGGGAGTTATCCTGCCCGAGGATGCTTCTGCACAGGAGCACTGGAGGGAGGCTCCGGTAGCGGTGTTGGGAACACTCCAGGAGCTGGAACGCGTGGTGGCTGAGCAGCGGATTCGGGAGCTGATCGTTGCCGATCCGGCGCTGCCACCGGGGGAGTTTGTGCGCCTGGTGCAACGCCTGGCGCCTTGGCGGGTGAGGCTCTATAGCGCTTCCGACTTGGACGAGCTGCGGCTGCAGTATCTGGTGCAGGAGCTCCTCGGGCAGCAGCCACTGTGGGTACGTTATCCGCTGGCGCACCCACGGGTGCGCTTCCTCAAGCGGTTGGTGGATTTGAGCGCGGCGCTGCTTGCCCTCACAATTGGCAGCCCTGCGCTATTTTTGAGCGCCAGACCGCGCGAGTTGCTGCGCCGCTGGTGGGAGGTGCTCGCAGGAAGGCGCAGCGTCGTGGGCTTGGCTGTGCATGCAGATGAGCACTATGGCATCGGAAAACCTGGCATCACAGGGTTGGCGCAGATCATCGTAGGGGAGAATGGAGCCGCACCACTGCGGGAGCAGCTCAATTGGTACTACATCCGCCACTTCTCCTTTGCGCTCGATGTGGAGATTGTGGTAAAACAGCTCATCCGGAGGTGGCGCCGTGAAGCACGTGCTGGATTTTGAACGCCCGCTACTGGAGCTGGAGCAGAAATTGGAGGAGATGCGGGCGCTTTCGACACAGTTCGATATCGCCGAGGAGATCCGCGAGCTGGAGCAGAAGCTCGAAGAGCTGCGCCAGCAGGTCTATGCGAACCTGACGCGGTGGCAGCGTGTACAGATTGCCCGTCATCCGGAGCGCCCCTATACGCTGGATTACGTGCAGAATGTCTTGACCGATTTTGTGGAATTGCACGGTGACCGCTGCTACGGGGACGATCCGGCGATCGTCGGCGGGCTGGCGCGTTTTGAGGGCGTGCCGGTCGTGGTGGTCGGGCATCAGAAGGGGCGCGATACCAAGGAGAACCTGCGGCGCAACTTTGGAATGCCCAATCCCGAAGGATACCGCAAGGCACTGCGGCTGTTCCGGCTGGCGGAGAAGTTTCGCAAACCGCTCATCACGTTTCTGGATACGCCGGGGGCATATCCCGGCATCGGAGCTGAAGAGCGCGGGCAGGCTGAGGCTATCGCGCGCAATCTGTTCGAGATGGCGCGCCTGCAGACACCGATTGTGGTTGTCATCATCGGCGAAGGAGGCTCCGGAGGAGCACTGGGCATTGGCGTGGGAGACCGCATTCTGATGCTGCAGTACGCGTGGTATTCGGTCATCGCGCCGGAATCGTGCTCCTCGATCCTGTGGCGCAGCTGGGATTTCAAGGAGCAAGCCGCCGAGGAGCTGGAGCTGTGTGCAGAGGACCTCTTGCGCCTGGGCGTCATCGACCGCATTGTGCCGGAGCCCTTGGGCGGGGCGCATCGGAATCCGCAGCAGATGTACGAGATTCTGCGCGAAGCGCTGCGGCAGGAGCTCTTCCCATTGCTGGAACGCCCGGTCGAGGAGCTGGTGCGGCAGCGGCAGGAGAAGTTCTTCCGCATGGGGGTCTGGCAGGAGCTGCCGGCGTAGCATGATCGGGACGCTCCAGACATGGATGGGGCAAACGAAGCAGTGGCTGGAGGCGGCGGCGCAGAAACCAACGGCACTGGTACTGCTCTTTGGCATTGCTCTCATCGAGGCATCGGTTTTCCCGATACCGCCGGATGTGCTGCTGATTTCGATTGTACTCTTCAGTCGGCATAAGGCATTTGCAGCAGCGCTTGTGTGCACGCTCGGATCGGTGCTCGGTGGAATGGTCGGCTACGGCATCGGACACTGGTTGATGGAGACGGTCGGCATGCAAATCGTGGCGCTATACCAAGCGCAGGAGAGCTGGCAGCGAGTTGTGCGGCTCTACCACGGACCGATAGGGGAGTGGTTCCTGCTGGCGGCGGCGTTTTCGCCAATTCCTTACAAAGTGGCAACGATTGCTGCCGGAGCGGTTGCCATGCCAGTAGTCCCATTTGTGCTGCTTTCGGCATTGGGACGAGGTGCCCGCTTTTTCCTGGTCAGCGCGCTACTGTGGTGGCTGGGTCCGACGGTTGAGCGTTGGCTGGGGCGATATTTCGACTGGCTGGCGCTGGGATTTGTCGGGCTCTTGCTTGTGGGCTTTCTCGTTGTGCAATGGATTGGCTGAGTCCAACCCAAGGGGAGGAGAGGTGCGATGGTCTACAGCTTCAACGCTGAAGGTGGAGCAGAGGGGCAGCGACCGCGTCCGCAGTCGCAGCTTCCGGAGCGTCCACAACGGTACTTCCGCCATCGGCGCAAGTTCCGCCGAGCCGAAGAAGGCGGGCGAGGTCGTACCCCGGGGTTGTGGAAGCGGCGCAAGGATTTCCAGGCACGTCGGAAGCGCTGGCAGCGGCGCCGCGCGGTGCTTGCCCGGCGAGCGCGTCCCAAACGGCTCCCGCCCGAACCCAATCCCATGAGCTTGGCGCGGGCGCTGACCCGGCTCAAATACGCCTCCCATAGCGTTGCTCTCCGACTCATCCGCGAAGGGTGCGTACGGGTCAACGACATGACTGTGCTGGAGCCCAATGTGCGCGTGCTCGTGCACAAGGACCGCATCGTTGCCGATGGCATCGAGTTGGTTTTCCCGCCGGTGCAGACCTATACGGTCATCTTCCACAAGCCGCCCCACGTTGCAGCCTCCAAGGAGCTGGGCATGCCCACGGTATACGACTACCTGCCCAAGAAGCGCGGAGGCTACTTCCCGTGTGGACGGCTCACCAAAGCCGCCGATGGCTTGGTTATCTTCAGCACCGACCCAGTCTACCGCAATCCCGAGCGCTCGCCACTGAGCCTGTTGGAGAAGGAGTACCACATCAAAGTCCATCGCCACGTCAAGAAGCGCGAGCTGGAAGCGCTCACCGAAGAGCTGCGCCGCATGTCGCAGTACAACGAAGAGGCGCGTGCGGAGCTTCTCCGCGAAAACAGCCGCACCTGCTGGATTCGTATCGTTGCCCGGCAGCTCCCGCTGCACTTCCTGCATCGCTTGCTCAAGGAGCAGGGCTTGGAGATTCTGCACCTCCACCGATACCGCCTGGGGCATCTCACCAGCGAGGAGCTCCCGGTGGGCGGCTGGCGGCGCTTGCGTCCGGAGGAGCTGCAGCAGTTGGAGCAGAGCATCCCGGCGGCAACCGAACGGACAGGCTCTCCGCCCACAAAAGCGCCTGCGTGGCAGCAGCTCTACCAGCGCATCTTCCAGCCCAAGGGATAGGTCCAACAACCATCGTCCGCTCGCAATGGCTGCAGTTCGGGTTGGCGAACGGTACATCGGAGATGGCTATCCGGTTTTCGTGATTGCCGAGATTGGCATCAACCACAACGGCTCGCTGGAGCTGGCAAAGCGGCTCATCGACGGGGCAATCTATGCCGGCGCCGATGCTGTCAAGTTCCAAAAGCGCACGCCCGAGCTGTGCGTGCCCAAGGAGCAATGGTACATCGAACGCGATACTCCCTGGGGGCGAATGCCCTATATCGAGTACCGGAAGCGCCTGGAGTTCGGACAAGCCGAGTACGAGGAGATTGACCGCTACTGCCGCGAACGGGGCATCATGTGGTTTGCCTCCTGCTGGGATGAGCCCTCGGTGGACTTCATCGAGCAGTTCGACCCGCCGCTGTACAAGGCAGCTTCGGCGTCGCTGACCGACCATGCACTCCTGCGCAAGATGAAGGCAACGGGGAAGCCGCTCATCCTCTCCACGGGTATGTCCACAATGGAGGAGATCGAGGCTGCTGTCGCTGCCGTCGGACGCGAGAACTTGCTGATTGCACACTCCACTTCGAGCTATCCCTGTCCGGTGGAGGAGCTCAACCTACGCGTCATCCTCACGCTCAAGCAGCGCTTTCCGGACGTGCCCATTGGCTACTCCGGGCATGAGGTTGGGCTGGCGCCCACGTGGGCTGCGGTTGCCCTGGGAGCCTGCTTTGTGGAGCGCCATATCACGCTGGACCGCGCGATGTGGGGCTCGGACCAAGCTGCCTCAGTTGAAGTTGAGGGATTTGCTCGCCTGGTGCGCAACATCCGCGATATCGAAGCCGCTCTGGGCGATGGAGTCAAGCGCGTCTACCCCAGCGAACTACCGGCACGTGACCGACTGCGCCGAGTGCGGTAGCTACGGCAGCAGTATAAGCCAACGCTGCACAACCCCCGAATTGCTGTGCAACTGCGCTAACCATAGCCCGGCAGGGAGGCGGTCAAGCAACAGCTCATTCCAACCCGGCAAGACTCTCCAGCCGGCAACGCGCTGCCCAACAGGCGTATAGAGCACAAGCTCTCCGGCAGCTGCCGCCCAAAAGCGCCATTGTGGTGCAGAGAGGAGCACTGCCGGTGTGCCCGTGCCCGGCGGCGAGAAGGCAATGCCGGATGGGGGCGAAAACTGGAACAGCCCTGCCTCGGTGGCAACATAGAGCGTGCCCGTCGGACTGTACACCATGCGCCAGACGCGGCGCAGCACGACATTCTCGGTTGCCCATGGGATTGCTGCGTCGTGAACTTCCCATGTTTGCCCGCCATCGGGGGAGCGGCGGACGATTCCTGAGCCCGGTACCAGTGGACGCCCAAGGGTGTCCTCGTAGAGCGTGAAGCCGCCGACGACGAGCTCTAATCCCGTCTCCTGTCTGCGCGCAGCTACTGCCCAGAGGCTGGTATCGGGAAAGGCAAAGAGCTCCCAGCTCCAGCCGCCGTCGGTAGTGCGGTAGAGCCCCCCGTTGGGGAGCCCGCCGACGGTGGTGTCAAAAAGGAAGGTCACTGCCAGAAAGCCCAATTGGGCAGAATCGGCAAGGAAGGTAAGGTCGGGAATCTCCGACTCCTGTGGGAAGCTTGGCAATTGCAGCCGTGCAAGGGGATACCAATGCGTTCCCCAGTCGGGCGAAGCAAAAAGCGCACCATCACAGCGTGCCAGGATGAGTAGGGCGCTATCGGCGCGCAGTGCCAAGGCACAGTTGGGAATGGCTTCGGGAGCTGCCGGCGCAAGGGTATCCCAGCGCCGTCCGCCGTCGGTGCTGCGGTACAGCCGGGGAGCACTCCAGCCCGGACCGATATACTCGGTGAGCACGATGGTGTCGGGATGCTGCGGATGAGCAACGATCGATGTACCACTGGGCAAGAGAAAGGCGTGTTCGGGCACGAGGACATCCTCCCAGGAGGCGCCGCCATCGGAGGAGCGGACCAGTTTGCCGAAGCCGGAGCCGCCCACAAGCAGTGTTGCCGTGTCGCGTGGGTGGAGAAGGATGTCCAAAAACTGCGCTGCTCCGCCGGGGAAGTCAACAACGAGCGTGTCCCACGTTGTACCGCCATCGTAGGAGCGGTAGAGCATCCGCCCCAGTCCGCCGGCGTAGAGTGTGCGGGGATTGAGCGGGTTGACCGCTACGTCAAACACCGGAACCGGCAGCAGGCGTGTCCATTGGGCTTCTTGGGCTGTGAGGAGCACTGCCGCGCTGAGGAATAGGCACAGTCGCCGCATTTGCCATGCTTTGGTTGTGTGCGGCAAAAATAGGGGGTGCTCTCAACAGGCGCTGTGCGTGCCGGATGTGCACGAAGGGCAAGGGATATTCGTTTTCGGTTACCCGAAACCTCTTGCCGCGCAATGCAGAAGGCGAAGCGCTACCTGAAGGCACTCTATCATTTTGCCGAGCACGGCAGAGCTGCCACGACAACGGCGCTGGCAGCGCACCTGCAGGTGGCTCCAGCGGCGGTGACGGAGATGCTGCAGCGCTTGGACCGAATGGGCTTGGTGCGGCATCGCCCGTATCGTGGAGTAGAGCTGACTCCGGAGGGCTATCGGATGGCGCTGGAGTTGGTGCGCCACCATCGGCTTTTGGAGCTGTTCCTGCACGTGTGCCTGGGGTATCCCCTGGAGCAGGTGCATGCCGAAGCAGAGCGGCTTGAGGGCGTGATCTCTGAGGAGTTCGAGGAGCGGATTGCGTCGCTGCTGGGGGAGCCGCGCTATGATCCACACGGCGACCCGATCCCGACGCGCGAGGGGCAGCTCCCGCCGCTGTCGGCGCTTCCGCTGATGCAATTCCCGGAGGGGTGTTCCGGAATCGTGCGCCGAATCGCCGATCGCGATGCACAGCAAGTTGCCCTCTTGGCGCAGCGCCGGATTCTGCCGGGGCAGCGCTGCCACCTCTACCGGCGGACGGCGCGCGGCTACCTCCTGGGAATAGGGCGCCAGCGCTGGCTGCTGCCGGAGGAGTTCGGTGAGGTGGTCTTTTTGGAGCCCGTTTCATGAGGCAAGGCTGGAGTGTTGCTGCGCTACTGTGCTGGCTGAGCTCCGGGCTGAGTGCTACGTGGGGTGCCGAGATTGTCGTTACCACGAGCATCCTCGCCGATGGGGTGCACAACATCGTCGGGCAGCGCCTGCAGGTGGTCTCGCTCATGGGTGCCGGGGTAGACCCGCACCTGTACAAGCCAACGGTACGGGATGTGCGCCGGCTTGAGCAGGCACGGGTCATCATTGCCAACGGGCTGAAGCTGGAGGGCAAGATGGAACAGGCGCTCCGCCGAATGGCGCGCCGAACTCCGGTCATCTTCGCTGCAGAGCTGCTCCCGCCGCAGAAGCTGCGCGAGGTCGCACCAGGGGAGTACGACCCGCACGTGTGGTTAGACCCACAGCTGTGGGCGGAGGTACTGCGCCGCCTTGCGGATACGTTAGGACAGCTCTTCCCACTCTGGCGCCAGGAGTTTCAAGCCCGCGCACAGCACTATGCACTGCAGCTCCAGGAATTGGACGGCTGGATTCAGCAGCAGCTTGAGCGCATCCCACCGCCGCAGCGCGTGCTCGTCACGGTGCATGAGGCGTTCGGCTACTTCGGACGTCGGTATGGAGTGCAGACCCTTGCCTTGCAGGGGGTTTCCAGCGCCAGCGAATTCGGGCTTGCCCGAGTGCTGCAGTTGGCGGAGCTCATCCACACCCGAGCTCTTGCAACGCTGTTTGCCGAGAGCTCAACTCCGGTCCGTGCCCTGGAAGGGGTCGCTACGGCGGTGCGGTGGCGCGGAGGTCGAGTGCGGATTGCCGGTCCGCTCTACACCGATGCCCTTGGCAAGCCGGGAAGCCCAGAGGGGAGCTACCTGGGAATGATGCGCATGAACGTGGAGCGAATCGTTCACGGTCTTCTGCCGCAGCCATGATCGCCATCGAATGCCGAGATGTGACGGTGCAGTATGGGCATCGAGTTGCTCTCTGGGGCGTGACGTGCCAGCTGCCGGCAGGGCAGTTGATTGCCATCGTCGGACCCAACGGGGCGGGGAAATCCACCTTGCTGCGCGCGATGGTCGGACTGGTGCGCTTGAGCCGAGGGGAGATTCGCCTCTTTGGGCAAGCCCCGGAGAGGGTTCGGCGTCGTGTGAGCTATATGCCGCAGCGCGAGACGGTGGATTGGGACTTCCCGCTGACGGTCTTCGATGTCGTGCTCATGGGCTGCTATGGGGAGCTGCGCCTTGGGGCACGCCCTCGGCGCGAGCATTACGAGCGGGCGCAGAGAGCACTGGAGCTGGTCGGAATGGAGCGCTATGCGGAGCGGCTGCTCTCGGAGCTCTCCGGTGGACAGCAGCAGCGAGTCTTTCTGGCACGAGCACTTGCACAGCAGGCAGAGCTCTACCTCATGGATGAACCCTTGGCGGGGGTGGATGCGGCAACGGAGCAGGTTGTGCTGCACGTGCTTGAGGAATTACGCCGCCAGGGCAAGACCGTTGTAGTAGTGCACCATGACCTGCAGACCATTGCCGAGCGCTTCGACTGGGTGGTGCTGCTGAACCTGCGGCTGGTTGCATGTGGGATAGTGCCGGAGGTGCTCACGATGGCGAACCTGCACGGTGCCTATGGCGGGCGTTTGCAGATGCTCAGCGATGTAGCGCAGGTGCTCGAACAGCGGCGGCAACGGCTACGGCACGGATGAGCTGGCTGGAGATCTTTTCGCATCCGCTTGTGCTGATCGCCGTGGGTGGGAATGCGCTCATCGCGGCGGTATTGGCGCTGGTGGGCTGCTTGGTAGTGCTGCGTCGGGAAGCCTTCGTGGGGGATGTTCTGGGGCATTCCGTGCTGCCGGGCATTGCGCTTGCCTTTGTGCTGGTGCAATCGGAGCAGCTGGGGGCGATCCTCGCTGGAGCGCTTGGTGCTGCGGCTGCGGCGATGCTACTGTTGGCGGCGCTGCGAGTTGAGCCGCGTCTGCGCGAGGATGCGCGGTTGGGGGTGGTGCTGTCGCTCTTCTTCGGGACAGGCATTGTGCTCTTGACGGTGCTTCAACGGCACGGGGTAGCGCATTCGGGAAGCCTTTGGCGCTTCCTCTTCGGACAGGCTGCTGGAATCACTCCGGCGGAACTGGGCATGGCTGCGGCGATTGGAGCAGTGGTGGTTGCCGCAATCGCGCTGTTTTGGAAGGAGCTGCAGGCGCTGAGCTTCGATGCGGAGTTTGCCCAGCTTGTGGGATTGCCCGTTGGTTGGCTGGAGTTGCTCTATCGGGCGCTGGTGCTCATGGCGGTGGTTGTAGGGGTCTACAGCGTGGGAGCGGTGTTGGTTTCGGCAATGTTGATTCTGCCGGCGATAGCGGCGCGGGCATTGGTGCGGAGGTTGCCCAGCATGCTGCTTGTTGCTGCTACGCTGGCAGCGATGTCTGCTGTGCTTGGGGTGGGGCTTTCGGGGCTGTTTGCGGGCGTTCCGACCGGACCCACCATCGTGCTGTTGATGGGCGCGGTGACGGCGTTGGTGATGTTGGCAGGAGCTCGCCAGAGCGTATTGATGCAGGCGCTGCAGCGTGGGCGCCTGGTGTGGCAGCAGCGGCAGGAGGATGTGCTCAAGCTGCTGTACAAACGGATCGAAAGCAGCGGGCGTGCGGAATGGAGCAGCGCAGAGCTGCTCCGAACCCTTCGGTCGTGGCGCTGGAGTGCGGTGCCGGTTGCCTTCTGGCTGGCTCTGCGGGGGAAGCTGCGCTATCGGGCTCGGCGCTGGGAGCTGAGTCCCGGCGGAGTGCAACAAGCACGGCAGATCGTGCGGCGCCATCGCCTCTGGGAGCTGTATCTGGAGCGCTACGTGGGGCTTCCGGTAGAGCGCCTCCACGGCGATGCTGAGATGCTGGAGCACCTGTTGGCTCCGGAGATGACGGCGGAATTGGAGCGCTTGCTGGGATATCCGACGAAAGATCCGCACGGACGTCCAATCCCACCGGAGGACTAATGGACGTTGTCTGGACACTGGCAGCGGCGGCAACATTGGCGCTGGCGTGTGCACTGTTGGGAAGCTTCCTTGCGCTGCGCCGAACGCTCCTGTTGGGGGATGCGCTCTCCCATGCGGTGCTGCCTGGAGTTGTGCTGGCGTTCCTGTGGAGCGGCTCCCGGGAGCTCCTTCCCATGCTGCTGGGGGCTGGAGCTGCTGCACTTCTGGCAACACTGCTGCTGGAGCTGCTGCAGTGGCGCTTCCGGGTGCATCCCGATGCAGCGCTTGGGGCGGTGCTGGCAACCTTCTTCGCTGCCGGAATTTTCCTGCTATCGCGCTTTGCCGGGCAGGTGGACCTGGACGCGGAGTGCGTGCTCTACGGTGAGCTTGCCTATGTGCCGCTGGAGTTGGTCTCCGTCATGGGCGTGGAGGCTCCACGGGGGTTGTGGACAAGCGCTGCGCTGCTTGCTGGGGTGGGGCTCTTCGTGTGGCTGGCGTACAAGGAGCTTGTGCTGGTGAGCTTCGACCCCACGTTTGCCGCCTCCATTGGGCGTTCGCCGCGGAAGTGGTCGCTGGCGCTGATGGGATTGACGGCAGCGGTGACGGTGGTGGCGCTGGAGTTGGTCGGTGCTGTCCTGGTGGTGGCGCTGCTGGTGGGACCTGCTGCGGGTGCCCGATTGCTCACAAGGCGACTGCCGCAGATGCTGCTTGTATCGGCACTTCTGGCGCTGGGCGCGGTCGGAGCGGGCTACGGACTGGCGTGGGCATTCGACGGAGCGCTTGCGGGCTGGATTGCCGTCGTTGCCGGCGGGCACGTGGGGGCGATTGTACTGTTGCGGCGTTTACGGAAGGCGCCAGCGTCGGCGCAGGAGCCATTCGCTGCTGAGCAGGACAATGACCAGGCTCAGCAGCCAGGGTGAGTGCCACAGGGCGATTTCCCGCCGCTGGGTGAATACCTGCGGGCGCAATGCCGGCAGGCGCTTCAGGAGCTCGGGGACTTCTTGAATTGTGCTCGCCGTGAGGAGGGCACCACCGCTGCGTTCGGCAAGGGCACGCAGCAAGGCTGCATCGGCATGGAGTTGGCGATACTCCAGCTCATGGGTGCCTACGGTGACGGTCCCTCGGTCGCTCCCCAGGCGCTCGCCCTGTAGCGTCGCCGTGCCCTGGAAGGCGTAGTATCCCGGTGAGAGCTGGAGCTGTGTACGGTACGTTCCGCCACCCAATGGCTCCAGCAGGAGCTCCTGGCGGGTTTCCCCGCTGCTCAGGAGGAGTTGGACCGTTGCTGCGTCCACGGGTGCTCCGGTCGGGTCCACAACGGTTGCCCAGAACTCTACGGGTTCGCCGGCGGTGTAGAAGGGCTTGCCGGGACGGATACGAACCAGGCGCTGCTGTGGGGAGAGCAGCAGCCATTGGAGCAGATTGCGGGCAAAGAGCGTCAGCACATCCGGGGGTGAGGGATTCTGCAACTGCGCTGCGGCAAATCCCAGCAGCTTCCACCGGTGGATACCGTAGCCCAGGAGTGCAAGACTGCGCAACGGTGGGAGGTCATACAGCAACAGCATTGGCTCGGCTCCGGGGCTGGAGAGCGCCAGGACTTGTGCCTCTGGCTTGGGTTGGACGCTCCAGTCCATGCGAAATATCGGGGGCTGTTCCTGCCATGCCGAGCTTGGAAGCTCATTGCCGAAGATGGGGTGGCTCCGTCCAAATGGGGTGGGGAGCAGTTGTGCGGTCGACTCACTTTGCCGAACCAGGCGCAAGCTCATGGGCAGGACCCCTTCCAGTCGGCGGAGTTTGGCATAATCGAGCAGAGGACCGGCAATCCAGGCGATGGGCATCCCCTGGCGGGCGCGTTCGGCAAGGCGCTCAAGGAGCGGCTCCGGAGTTGAGCGTATGGGGAAGTCCAGCAGAAGCGCTGCATCGGCTGCCCGCAGGAGGGCTTCCGATGGGACGCCTTCGTAGAACTCCTCGCCCTGCTTGTGCACGAAGGTGGAGATGGCAATGCCGGGGATTTGCTCCAGCTCCCGACGGAGGAATGCCACGTCGGGCGAGGGCGAGCCAGCAAAGAGCAGGATCCGGCGCTGTGCCCGGACGACCTCGACGAAGCGCGTGGCGCTGTTGTTGCGCGTGTTGAGCTCCTCCGGTTGCGGTGCGATGCGGATGCTCAGCCGTACAAGCCCCTCGCGCTCGGGGGTATAGTCGAAGCGGAGTGTGTACTCGGACTGTTCCGGGCGGAGCTGGAGCTGCTGCCGGGCAAGGCGGCGGGAGTTCTCCCACAGCTCGACGGTGACGCTGCGCTCGGGTATATTGCTTGCGCGAATCGTGGCATAGAGCGGAGTGGTACTGCCCAGCAGCAGTTGCTCATTGCTCAGCAGTGAGTGCACGGCAAGGTCTGCCACCGGGGTTGTATCCCCGACCAGCACGGCAATGATGGGCTTGCCCAGAGCAGCCACCTCCTGGAGCGGGGAGCCGCCAGCGGTTGGAATTCCGTCGCTGAGGAGGAGGACGGCACCGATGGGCGTGGTGCGGGATTCTGCAGCCACCCAGCGGAGGGCATAGGCGATATCGGTTGCGCCACCATCGAGCCGGAGCGAATCCGGATGCCATTGGTTCAGGGGATGGACCGTGGCATCGAACCGTGCCAGCAGGGCAGTGGGCGCCGTCAGGACAGGCTCCAGCTGTGCAAGCAACTTCCGGTAGTGCAGGGCGCGCTCGCCGGAAGCATCGCGCAGCGCCATCGAGGCGGAGTTGTCCAGCAGGATGGCAACGCGGGGGGCTTGTTCGGTGGTGTTCACAAGGCTCATCAGTGGTTGCCAGAGTGCCAGCAGGAGCGCTACAAGGGCAAGGAAGCGGAGACTTCCCAGCAGCAGGCGCTGGCGTTCCTCAAGCGCGGGGCGTGTGCGTGCGTATGCCCACAGCGCCAGAGCAGCAGCAAGCGCGATGCTCAGCAAGGCAAACCACCACGGAAGGGCAAAGCTCAAGTGCAATTCGCGCATCGGATGTGCCGGGGGTTCTACACCATTGCAGCGTCAACGTTCGCGCCGTGTTCGCTAATTTTGCGCCCGTAGACGAACAAGCGTCGGGGTGTAGCTCAGCCTGGTAGAGCACTGTGTTCGGGACGCAGGGGCCGGAGGTTCGAATCCTCTCACCCCGACAGGAGCGGGCGCCGATGTGGCGCCCGTTTTTTTCATGCCTGCGGCGTGGGGGTCTGCAGTTGGCTCAACCGCTCGGCGCGCTCCTGAAGCTGGAGCTGCTCGATGATGGGCTCGAGCTTGCCTTCGAGCACTTCGCTGAGGGCGAAGTTCTTCGCCTCGCCGCTGAGGCGGTGGTCCGTGACACGGTTTTGCGGGAAGTTGTAGGTGCGGATCTTCTCCGAGCGGTCGCCGCTACGGACCTGTTGGCGGCGCTGGGCGGCGAGCTGCTCCTGTTGCTGACGGCGCTGGAGTTCGTAGAGGCGAGCCCGGAGGACCTTGAGCGCCTTCTCCCGATTGCGGTGTTGCGAGCGCTCGTCCTGGCATTGCACGACGATGCCGGTGGGGAGATGCACGATGCGGACGGCGGTTTCGACCTTGTTGACGTTCTGCCCGCCGTGTCCACTGGCGCGGAAGACGTCGATGCGCAGGTCGGATTCCCGCAGCTCGATATCTATCTCCTCCGGCTCGGGCAGCACGGCAACGCTGGCAGCCGAAGTATGGATGCGCCCGGCGGATTCGGTCACCGGAACGCGCTGGACGCGGTGGACGCCGCTTTCGAACTTCATCGTGCCGTAGACGTTGTCGCCACTGAGCGAGAAGATGATCTCCTTGAAGCCGCCCAGCTCGGTGGGGCTGGCATCGAGCACCTCCAGGGTCCATCCCTTGCGTTCGGCGAAGCGTTCGTAGATGCGGAAGAGGTCGGCGGCGAAGAGTGCGGCTTCGTCCCCGCCGGTGCCGGCGCGGATCTCCACGATGCAGTTGCGCCGGTCATCGGGATCGGGCGGAAGCAGTGCCAGGCGCACCTCTGGTTCGAGCGCTTCCAATTCTGCGCGGAGGTGTTCGAGCTCCTGGCGCGCAAGCTCGCGCAGTTCGGCATCGCTTTCGCTCTGGAGGAGCTGCGTCAGCGAGCGCTGTTCACGGCACAGGTGGAGGTAGCGCCGGAGAAGTTCAGCTGCGGCTCGATGGCGCTTGAGCTCACGCCACAGCTCGGCAGCGCGGCGTGGATCGGCGCTGATTTCGGGCTGCTGAAGCTCTGCCTCCAGTTGTTCGAGCCGCTCCAGGAAAAGCTCAGCGGCGCGCTCCAGTGTGATTTCCATGGTATGGCTGCGTAATTTGCACAATCCTGTCGAAGCACGGTCTACAAGACGGATGAACTGGGGCGCACGGTGTGGAGTGGTCGTGGCGGCGGCGTTCCTTGCGGGATGCCCTTCGGAGAATCCGTTGCTGTTGGAGCCCCCGCGTTCTGCCGATAGCATGCTGGTCTATGCTCTGGCAGCGCTGCCGGATGGGGGTACGTGCAAATGGATTGTGGGCGACAGTTTGCGCTTTCAACTCTCTTCGGGGGAGCGCTCGCAGTGGTGGCTGGGGTGGGCAGATTCACTCAGTGTGCAACTGGAGCGCGGCGGAGAGGTAACCCTCCGGCAGCGCGTCCGCCTGGTGCGCCGAACGGTGCATTGCCTGGTGCTGGCTTCACTGGGCGGACGGGATACGCTGGAGGTCTTCCTTGCTCCATTGGAGGCAATTCCGCCGGGGTATGCCGGAGTTCGCCTGATCAATGCCGTTGCCGATACCACGCTGCGGTACGAGCTCCGCATCGGGTGTCCGAACTCCCCACAGCGGGGCTCTCCGCTGGCGTTTCTGCAGAAGTCCCCGCCGATGCTGGTGCCGGCAGGGCAGGAGCTGGCAATCACGGTCCTGGAGTACGGTGTCCGGTCCCGTAGCCTTGGAACATGGAAGCTCCTGCCGGCAGGAGGGCGGCTCTACACGATAGTGCTGTATGGCACGCCGAGCGCGCTTCGGATAGGGATAGACGAGGGCACCGCTGCTGCAGGACGGCTCTCTGCGCCGCAGCCCTTGGGAGAGGTCAGGAGCGCGGTGCGTGTGGTCAATCTGAGCTCTTGGGAGCTGCGCGTGCAGAAGCTGCCAGAGGGCATTGAGTTGGGGGCAGCGCTCCAGCCCATGGCTGTGGGGGGATATGCGGAGTTTCCAGTCTGCATTGCCGAGGGGGGAGATACGCTGGAGATCCAGCCGAGCGCAGGGGAGCCGATTCGCCTTGTGGCGGCATTGGAGCCGCTGCGCCGCTATAGCCTGGTGGTGATGGATTCAGCGGGAGTGCTCCGTGCCATCTTGCTGCCGCATCAGAGCGCTTCGGGGGCACAACTGCAGTGCGTGCACGCAGCAGCGCAGCTTGGGCGGGTTCGGATTACGCTCGGCGCTGTAGGGACGGGGGCGTTGCAGGTCGGGCGCGTCCTTGCCGAGGAGCTGGGCTATGGGGGAGCGGCTCCGGCGACGTCGGTTCCGACGGGGCTGTTGCCATTGGTGCTTCAAAGCGCTGCATTGCCCTCGGCAATGCTCAGCAGCATGCTCGTACCCGTTGATGCCGGGCATTCCCTGCTGTGCCTGCTTCCGGCGCCGTCGGAGATGAGGGCAGCGCTGGTGAAGGAATCCGCCCAAGGGCAGCCCATCGAGGAGTTGCCCGAAGGGCTTCCGGTGCAGCTCCTGCAGGCGATTCCGGGGGAGCCGCTCCGGCTCTCGCTCCAGCCTGTGCTTGAAGATGTTCCCATTGCCTACCGGACGACGGTGACGACGGTGCTCCCACGCGAGGGAGGGGCGCTGCAGCTCGGTGCAGCGCGGTGGTCGGTGCGGGGAGCTGCAGACTCGGTGTACCTCTTTGTGTTGGCGGGAACGGCACAGCAGCCGGAGCTCTTCCGGGCAGCCGCGCCGCGCCTGTGGTCTGGGGAGCTGGTGGCGCAGCGCCGATTCCTCAACGCGAGCGATGTGTCCGCGATTGACATCTTCGTGGATACGCTCGTGGCGGGCGAGCGGCGGGAGCAACCGCTCATCTCGGGGTTGCAGCGCGGGCAGGGCACGCCCTTCCAGACCATTCCGGCGGAGTACCGCTTCGGATTACGCATCCGCTCTGCCGGCGATGGCACACTCCTTGCCCGATTGGACAATGTGCTGCTGCCACTTGGGCGGCGCTACAGCCTTATTTTCGTGGGAAGCCGCGCCGCCGGCTACAGTATGGTCGTGCACCAGGAACTGTGATACAACCGATGAAGGCTCTCATGCGCTACCTTGTCGCCACTGTGATGCTTTCGCTGACGGGGTTGGCAGCGCTTCCGCCGCTTCTTGTATCCGACGGCGTCCCCGTTCGGTTGGATGCCTATAGGCTCCCGAACGGGATGAGCACCGTACCGGTGCAGTTCCTGCTGCGCCGCGCACCGGACCAGTACCTCCCCGGGGTGGTGTTGGTGAAGACCCGGCGCGCCTTCGGTCCGATTACCCAGGAGCAGGGATTGCGCTCGACAGCGTTGCAGAAAGCCTTGGCAGCCGTACAGGTGCAGGCGGTGCGGGCAGTCTTCCCCGAATACGCCTCCCAGCTCCTGCAGTCAGCCGATCCGCTTGGCATTGGCAGGATCTACGAAGTCCGCTACGCTGCTCCGGTGGACCCCTACGACGTGTGCATTTCGCTGCTGGGCAATCCCGAGGTAGAGTATGCCGAGCCGGTCTACCGGCGCTTCCCGCTGTATACGCCCAACGATCCGAGATTCCCGAACCAACAGTTCCTGCAATGGATTGCGGCGCCAGCAGCCTGGGATATCACCCGCGGAGCGGACACGGTCACCATCGCCATCATTGACACCGGAACGGATTGGGAGCACGAGGACCTGCGGGCAAACATCTGGACCAATCCGCGCGAGCTCCCCAACAACGGGGTTGATGATGACGGCAACGGGAAGGTGGACGATGTACATGGATGGGACTTCGTCGGGAACATTACGCTGCAGGAGGCACTCAATGGGCAATTTCGTGAAGACAACGACCCCAAAGTTCGCCCCAGTGCCACCGGAGTGCTGGCGCATGGTACACAGACGGCGGGATGTGCCAGCGCCGTGACGGATAACGCAACGGGGGTTGCCTCCGTGGGATTTCGGTGCAAGCTCATCCCCATCAAGTGTGCTTCCGACAATCCGCAAGCTGCAGGAATCTTCCGCGGCTACGAAGCCATTCTCTACGCTGCTCGCCTGGGCGCCGATGTCATCAACTGTAGCTGGGGCGGTCCCGGCGGCAGCTTGACCGAATACCAAATCATCCAAGAAGCGATGCGGCTGGGAGCATTGATTGTTGCCGGCGTGGGGAACAACGGCACCAACATCGATGCGCAGCCCTTCTATCCAGCATCGTACCCAGGGGTGCTGAGCGTCGGCGGGACCTCGACGGCAACGCAGATGGCTTCCTGGAGCAACTACGGAGTTACCGTTCAGGTCTATGCTCCGGGGGAGGGCATCCTGACCACATCACCGGGGAACGGCTACAGCAGCCCCACGGGCACGAGCTTCTCCGGACCGATTGTCGCCGGCACAGTGGCACTGGTGCGCACGCTGCATCCGGATTGGACTCCGATGCAGCTCCTGCATCAGATTCGCAGCACAGCGGACAACGTTCTGGCACCCTCGCCCTCACAACGTCCGCTCTACTACGGTCGGCTCAACGCGCAGCGGGCAGTTGCCATCAATCGGCGGCTGGACCAGGGCGCTCGGCTCCCCGGCATCGGACTTGCCGATACGGCACTCCTGATTAGCTCCCCGAGCGGAGCAATCGAGAGCTACGACCCCTACACCGTGCAGTTGCGCTTGAAGAACTACCTCGGTCCGGCAACAAACGTCACCGTCCGCCTGGAAAGCGTGGATGGCTATGCGACGGTGACACCGGTGCAGTCTGCCGTTGGGGCGATGGCACCTGGGGAGACCAAGCCGGTCCAGTTGACCGTGCAGCTCCGCCCGAACAACCCCTGGTACGCTGGGGCTGTGAGCTTCCTGGTGACCGTTGAGGATGCGGCGCAGCAGTATGCGAACTACTTCTACGTGAGCATCCCGCTGCAACTGCCCACGCAGAATGCCTATACTCCGGCGTTTGGGGTGCCGAGCTCCTACGTTTTCTACTCGGCGCATGCCCCTGAGCCACAGCTTCTGTGGGCGGTGGGAACGCTGCAAGGGCAGCAGGGGGTCTTCCTGCGATATCGGGTTGGGCAGAATCCCGCTGCAGGGGCGGTTGCCTCGGTGCCGGTCTATGCCCTTTACGCCTTCGATGATATGCGTGTCGTTGCCGGAAGCGGACCCTCGAATGGGCAGGCAGCGGTGTATTTGACCCAAAATGGGGGAGTTTCCTGGCAGCAGGTGTCGGTTGCTTCGATTACGCCGTTCGTCAACGACATCCATTTCTTCTCCGCACAAGAGGGCGTTCTCCTGGGCGATCCCATTGGGACAGCCTGGGGGATTGCCCGCACGAACAACGGCGGGCAGAGCTGGCAGCGGGTCAGCGCGGTGCCGCCCGCCCTCAGCGGAGAGGCTGGGCTGGTGGGCTCGGTGTGGTGGTGGGGCGATACGTGCTGGTTCGGGACAACAATGGGGCGGGTCTTCCGCAGTACCGACCGGGGGCAGAGCTGGCAGGTGAGTCAATTGCCCGGGGTGTCCGGCTATGTTACCCAGGTGGTCTTCCGCAATGGACGTGAGGGGATCGCCATCTACCGCGTGGGGTCGGGGCAGACGGCTTCCTACATGGTTGCTCGCTCCACCGATGGTGGGCAGAGCTGGCAGACGAACGTGGCGAACCTCTCCAGCCTGGGGTTCCTACCGGTCTATGGCTATGCGCCGCCGAACTCCTGGGAGATCGTGCTGCTGGGGGTCAACGGCGCCGTGTTGGCAACGGCGGATTTGGGTCAGAATTGGCGTCCTGTGCTGACGCTCGAGACCGGAGGCATTATGACCACCGGGGCGGGGGTGCCGGTTGCACCGCGCGCCCGGCTCTGGAACGTCGGCACCGTCGTTGGGTACTTGGACTTCCCCTACGCTCGCACCAACGTGCGCAAGGAATTGACCGCTCCGCCTTCGCTGGACTTCGATACCGTCCAGCTCGGGTTCACGCGCACGCGCCTGTTGGCACTGCAGAACACCGGAGATACGGCAGTAGTGGTGCAACAGGTGGAGCTCCAGCCTATAGCGGCGCAGGAGGGCGAGTTCTCGCTCGTCAATCCGCCCACGTTCCCGCAGGTGCTGCAACCGGGGGCAAGCCTGACGCTGCGTGTACGCTTTGAGCCGAGGGATACAACGGAACGGACAGCGCAGTTGCGCGCTCTCAGCACGGCAACGAATTCGCCAACGGTGGTGCTCCTGCGTGGACGAGGTGTCGGACCCAGCGCCATCGCGTCCGAGGATGAGCGCCTGGCGGTTCATGCCGCCGTAGAGGATGGCGTGCTGCAGCTTCGGCTACGGCTTCCGGAGGCGGGATGGGTGCAGTTGGAGCTGTACAACCTCCTGGGAGAGCGCCTCTTGAGCGAGCAGCGCTGGGGAAGCGCAGGGGAGCAACGCTGGACATTCCCAGGGCTGCGCCTGAGCCCTGGAGTGTATCTGTGGCAATTGCGCTGGGGTGGGGAGCACCGTAGAGGTCAGCTTCTGCTTGCGCCATGAACACTCCGGAGGAGCAGGGAGTGCCTGCACAGCAACGGCGGGAGCAGCCACGCCGCGTTACGACGCTGCGGCTGCGGCAGATGAAGCAGCAAGGGCAGAAGATTGTCTGCCTGACTGCCTACGATGCCCTCATGGCACGCATCTTCGATGAGGCAGGGGTGGACATCATCCTGGTGGGCGATTCGCTCGGCAACGTGTTCCAAGGGCACGAGACGACGATTCCGGTGACGCTGGAGGAGATGATCTACCACACCAGAGCCGTTGTCCGAGGCGTGCGCCGAGCAATGGTCGTCACCGATATGCCCTTCATGAGCTACCAGGTCTCCGCCGAAGAAGCCTTCCGCAATGCCGGGCGCATTATGAAGGAGGCTGGTGCGGGGGCGGTCAAACTCGAGGGCGGCGAGCGCGTCGTGGAAGCCGTTGCCCGAATGACCGCCGCCGGTATCCCCGTGATGGGGCATCTGGGGCTGACACCGCAGAGCATCCACCAGTTCGGCTCCTACCGAGTGCGGGGAACGGACCCGAAGGAAGCCGAGCAAATCCTGCGCGATGCCAAGCTGCTGGAGGAAGCCGGTGCCTTTGCCATCGTGCTGGAGAAGATCCCGGCGGAGTTGGCGCGCAAGGTCACCGAGTCGCTCTCGATCCCTACCATCGGCATCGGGGCAGGCGTCTACTGCGACGGGCAGGTCCTGGTGTATACGGATTTGCTGGGGCTAACGGTAGACTTCCAGCCGCGCTTCGTGCGCCGCTATGAGCGGCTCTACGAGCGGATTTTGCAAGCGGTCTCCCAGTTCGCCGATGATGTCCGCGCACAGCGCTTCCCCTCGGAGGAGGAGAGCTATTGAATTGCTTGCGGCAGTGTGGCTGCTGCTTTTAGCTGGCTGCACAAGCACACCGCTGACCCCAGAACCTCCGCCGGTGGTCTTTCCCGATAGTGCTGTGAGCTTCCGGCTGCATGTGCAGCCCTTCTTGCGCCAGGGGTGTGCCTTTGCCGGATGCCACAGCAGTGCAAGCCGAGCCGGTGGCGTGGCGTTGGAGGAGTATGTGCAGCTGTGGGAGCGTCCGGGACTGGTGATCCCTGGGGTGCCCGAGCAGAGCCTTCTGGTGCAGTTGCTGGAGGGGCAGTTGCCGCATCTGCCGGACCTGCGGGCGCGCACGACTGAAAACCAGCGGCAAGGCGTGCGACGCTGGATTGCCGAAGGAGCGCAGAACAATTAGGCAATGCAGACGGTCTTGATGTTCACAAACTCCCGAATCCCAAAGTGCGATAGCTCGCGCCCGTAGCCGGAGTGCTTGATGCCGCCGAAGGGAAGCCGTGGGTCAGAGCGCACGTAGGCATTGACAAAGCAGGAACCGGCATGGAGACGGCGCGCAATGCGTTCGCCGCGCTCCCGGTCGCGCGTAAACACAGCCGCTCCCAGCCCGTACCGTGAGGCATTTGCCAATGCGATGGCTTCGGCTTCATCCCGTGCGGGAATGATTGCCGCGACCGGACCGAAGGTCTCCTCCTCGAATGCTGCCATGCCTGGGCGTACGTCGGTGAGCACCGTCGGAGGGTAAAACCAGCCGGGGAGCTCGGGAACTTGCCCGCCCAGCAGCAGTCGGGCACCTTGCTCGAGGCTCTGGATGACTTGCCGGTGCAGCGTATCGCGCAGATCTTGGCGGGCTAAGGGACCGAGGGCAACGCCGCTCTCGTGCGGAGAACCCATACGACAACGCCGAAAAGCTTCGACAAACGCCTCTTCAAAGGCTTTGCGGATGGGCTCGACCACGATGAAGCGCTTAGCGGCAATGCAACTCTGCCCACTGTTGATGAGACGCGCAGTGACGCAGGTCTCAACGGTGGCTTCCAGCTCGGCATCCTCCAGCACGATGTACGGGTCGCTTCCCCCCAACTCCAGCACGCATTTCTTGAGTGCTGCTCCGGCGCGGGAAGCCACCGCCTGACCCGCGCGCGGACTTCCCGTAAGCGTCACGGCAGCGATGGCAGGGTGCGCAATGAGCGCACCCACACGCTCGGTGTTGACGAAGAGGAGCTGCAGGACTCCATCAGGGAACCCCGCATCGCGGAACAGCCCCTCTAAGGCAAGCGCAGTAGCGGGAACATTCGGGGCATGCTTGAGCACAATCGTATTCCCTGCCATCAGCGCTGCAGCCCCGAAGCGAAACACCTGCCAAAAGGGGAAGTTCCAGGGCATGATTGCCAAGATGCAGCCCAGCGGCTCGAACGCAACGTAGCTGCGCTGGAATTCGGTCGGCACAACTTCGGGGCGGAGGAACTCCTCGGCGTTATCGGCGTAATAATCACACACCCAGGCGCATTTCTCCACCTCGGCAATGCCTTGTGGCAAGAGCTTGCCCATCTCTTCAGCAAATAGCTCGGCGTACTGCTGTGCCCGCTCCCGTAGGAGTACGGCGAGGCGCCGGAGATAGCTGCTCCGTTCGGCAACGCTCAACTCAGCCCAGTGCTGCGCGGCTGCCACCGCTTGCTGTAGGCGCTGCTCAACCTCGGCATCGGAGTGCTCCTCGTAGCGGCGCAGTAGCTGCCCTGTCAGGGGGGATACGCTGGCGAACTCCATTGCTCTACCCATGCCGTGGCACTGGTTCAAAACTACGAACCACGCACAGGAGTGCGCGGCTTTGTGCGTCGTATTGTGCGCAGTGCTGTATTTTTGCAGCCGGTGGGAACGGGTGAGGGCGTACACGCTGTATGCAAACTGTTGTGTCTCACAATGCCTGTGCGGAGGGAGCAATGAAGCTTCTCGCTGTACTTGTTGCCATTCTGCTCACCACAGTGGGGCTGCTTGCAGGGCAGAAGATTTGGGCACCACCGGTCACCAATGAGGTCCGTCCGGAGCTTCAGCAATGGCACGACCCGCGCAACTGGCGTCCGTATGGGGTCCCGGGCAAGGAGGACGATGTTGTCATCCACACGTGGATCTTCGTTTCCCAGCCAGCCGAGTGCCGGCGTTTGACGATTTCGCGGGGAACGCTGACCCTGAAAGCACCGTTGACCGTCTGGCAAGATGCGCTCATTACGAACTTTGCACTTGTGGATCCGCAGGGTCCTCAGGCACGCCTGCGTATTCTCGGCACGACCGAACTCAACGGAACACTGCTGATTCCGGACGAGCGGGAATTTGCCGAATGCTATGAGCTGGATGCAGCACGCTTGATCGTCCGCGATCTGGGCGTTGTGCTACCGCTGCGCGAAGGCAAAGAATATGCAGGGATCCCGGGCAGTGCCCCGCTGAAGGACTGGCGCAAGGCGCAAATCCCGGCTGGGATTGCCACGTTGAGGACATGGGATGGCGGCGCGGGCACAAATAACTGGAATGACGCTGCAAACTGGAACCCCGATGGAGTCCCGATCAACGGGGACAACATCACCATCAACACCAGCGTGAACGTGAATGTGAACCTTGCGGCATCGGTCAATCTCAACGGGGGTGCCAACAATATCGCCACAGCGAACAACACAACGGTGACGTTGACCATGAACCCCGGCGGGAACTATATCCTGCAGTTCTCCGCGGGGGGTGTGACACACAACTATGGCACGGGCACGAATTCCTCGGTAACCTTTACCCACGCAGCCGATGGCACCCCGGGGCGCTTCTCCTTCCAGGGAAATGGCGCAACGCACAACTATGGCACCGTGACCTTTGAGGTACGGGGAGCCGCCTTCGCTGGTGCAGGAGGCAACTATACCTTTGGGGTAAACTCCTCCTACACGTACGGCAACACCACCGTATGGTACCGGCGCAACGGGGACCAGTCGGTTGCCTCCTCCTTCCCCGGTGATGGAGCCGACTTCCAGACCTTGCGCTTCAGCGGTTCGGGAACAAAGACGCTCGAACCGGGAACCTGCAACGTGAACACCATTATCCTGGACAACGATGCCTTTGCACTCGATATGCAGTTTGATACCGATGGCTTCAATGTCACAAATACGCCGACGACCCAGTCCAACAATACCTACATCGTACGCGGCTGGATTGGCACGAACTACGCCGGCTTCGGCACGACGTGGAATGGGACGGTCCGCTTCATCACCTTCAACATCAACCAAAACCTGCCCAGCGGGTACACCTTCAACGGGACGGTAAAGCTGGAGGGCAACAACACGACCAAGAACATGACGGGAGACTTTGCGGCAGCCACTGTTATCGTTGGCACGGGCAGCGATAACGTGATTTTGAACATGGCAGGCTACAAAATCAACCCCGTCAGCGGTTCCAATAGCGTGACGGTCAAATCCGGTGCGACGCTGCGAATTCCCAATGCGCCAGGGGCTTCGCCGGACCTGCCGGGTGTGGGCTTTACGAGCCTGACGCTGGAGCCGAACTCTACGGTCATCTACAACCGCAACGGTGACCAGAACATCTTCAACACGACCTACTGGAACCTCCAGCTCACCACGGGCGGGACGAAGACCTTCCCGCAGGCAAATGTGACGGTCAAGGGCACACTCACGGTCGGCAGTGGCGCCCGTGGCACAACTCAAGGCACATACAAAGTGATTTTGGATCGCTCCACGGGAGCGACGCTTTCGGAAACCGCTACCGGCGACGATGGGAAGCTCTACGGAACGGTAGAAGCCACGGAGAATATCAACACCGCTGGAACGACTTACAGCTTCGGTAATATCGGGCTGAGTATCGCTACGGGCAGTAGTACGACAAACTTCCTGGGCACGACGACGGTGACCCGGTGGCTGGGATCCCCCTTCGTGCGGGATTTCTCCAACGTGCTCGGACCTGGCGTTCCCGGGAATGTCTTGCGCGGCTATAAGCTCATCGCCACAAACCAGGGGAATGTGAGCGGACACGATATCACGCTCTCGTACAACCCGAATAACTCCGTTGAACTCAACGGACAAAACCCCAACGCTATGCGGGTCTATCGCTGGGTGGGGCACGGCTTTACTGATCTCTTCCCACGAGCCAGTGATCTGAGCTGGTTCGGCTATGCAATGGGCCCCGGCAGTTCGGTTACAGTGGCGCTGTCAACCTTCGAGGGGACTGGGCAGACCCCGATTGACCCCGCCTACGGGAACATCAATGGGGAGTTCTACTTCTCCAACGGGCGAACGGGCGATTTTGCGCTGCCAGTACAGTTGGAGTATATGCGCTGTGAGCCATTGCGGGAGGGCATTGTACTGCGCTGGAGGACGGCATCGGAGGAGCGCAACCGAGGCTTTCTGCTGTGGCGTCAGGAGGGCGACGGTGGAGATGGCAGCTACGAGCTCATCGCCTCTTACGAAACTCATCCAGAGCTCCGCGGAATGGGCTCCAGTCCCATCGGTCGGGAGTACCGCATTGTGGATGCCCGTGAGTTGCAGCGCGGACAGCGCTACACCTACGTCCTGGAGAGCGTGGATGAGGATGGGACGCGCCACCTGCTCAAGACCCTCAGCCTTGTGTACGACTATCCCGAAACTCCGCAGGTCCACATTGCGCCCAGCGTTGGCGAGAGCGGAGATGTGCGGCTACTCCTGCGCCTGCCCACCGAAGCGGTTGTCGACGTGGGGGTCTATGGACTTGACGGACGTGTGCTGTGGAGCCAGCAAGCGTCGGTATCGGGTGGGGAAGAGAGCCTGCGCCTTCCACTGACGAGCCTCGTTCCGGGTACCTACTTCTACAGCGTCGTGTTGCGTACAAACGATGGGAATCTGCACACGGCGCACGGGCGCTTCCTGATCCTGCGCTGAGAGGGAAGTCGGTGACTGCCTCCGGCGATAAGCCCAGTGTGTGCCCGAAAGGGTGTGCAGTAACATAAGAGCCAAGGGCGGAGCGTGCTGCTCATTGCAGCGCTTGTGGTGACGCTTGCAGAGCCAGCGCTTCCGGCAGACACGCTCGAGGAACGGCACATCCGTGTGCCACCCTCATCTCACGGCAGCACCGGAGGAGTGGTCCAGTGGGATACGCTGCTGACGAAGCAGCAGATCGTGCGCCTTCCGTTCAGCGGCTTGAGCGATTGCCTGATCCGGCTTCCGCAGTACCTCCCCATGCATTTGGGCGAGACCGCCGCGTGGCATCAGTTGCGTTTCGGTGCAATTTCGCCGCGCGGTGTTGCACTGGAACTGGGGGCGCGTCCCTGGAGCGATCCGGCAGCGGGGCTAATCTCCCCTGAACTGTATCCACCGGAGTTTGTGGAACGTGTCGAAGCCGTCTGGGGAAGCAGAGCGGTTGTGTTAGGGTGGAATAGCGCGGGAGCGCTCCTCAACATTGTGCCGGTCCGGTGGCGTGCTGGACGCCCGTACAGCCGCCTCTGGTACCTCAACGCGGCGTACGGAACGGGAGGCTCGGACGGGAGCTTGAGCTGGAACTTTCACCCACGGTGGGGAGTGCACTTGGGATACCGCCGAGTGGCTTCCGAGGGGCGTTTCCCAAACGGCTGGGCAAACCTGTGGAGCGTCCGCAGTGTGCTCCAGTGGACCCCGACACCGAGGCTCACGGTGACGCTGAGCGAACTGTTCACCTCCTGGAATGGTGGACTCAATGGCGGGATTGATGTTGCCCGCACGCCGCAATGGTGGGATGAGCTCACCGCGCAGGTACGCTTCCCTCAGCTCAATGCACAGCTCTCCCGCCACGACGTGAGCCTGGCGATGACATTCCAGCAGGATAGTGCAACGACGCTGAATGCGCAGTTCTGGGGGGTCCGTGCGCGGTGGGAGCAGCAGCATGGGGAGGAACTCCAGCTGCCAGAGGCGGGAACGGTGTTGCCCGGTTCTGGATGGTCCACTCTGCAGATGGGGCTGCGGCTGCGCGGCGAGCATGCCGCGGCGCCGTTTGCGCTGCTGGCGGGAGTGGATCTGCTGTGGGAGCGCATCCCGAAAGAGCTTGCCCAAGACGGGCGGGACTGGAAGGGGGCACTGTACGGTCTGCTGCGGTATGCCGCACAGGGTTGGGAGGTTTACGGGGGAATGCGGCTGGTTCGGCATGTGGAAGGGACAGCTGTTGTCGGCGGTGGCGGTGGTCGGATTGCTCTGGGCGAGCATGGATGGGGCATGCTCGATGTGACGCGGGGTGTGCGGATTGCGGCGCCGTTGGAGCGGGGGATACGTTCGGAGGAGGTGAGGATGCTGCTGGGGCAGGTGCAGTGGGAGCGCAGCGGGATGCGGCTGGAGGGTGGGGGAGGAATTCAGCAACTTTTGAATGCCGTTATTGCAACCTCCGAAACTTCCCCCCAACCCCCCAACAGCACCACAACAGCACTGTTCCTCTGGAACCGTGCTCGGTGGAACTTGCACAACTACAGCGCTGAACTTGCTGTAACGGGACTGCTGCCACTTGGAGGAACACAGAACCTTGCAGGGAGCCTGAGGAGCTTCCTCACAGTAGAGCGACGCTGGGAGTTCGCGCAAACAAGTCAGCTTTGGGTCAGCTTGAGCTGGGAGCTGCTCCATCACGCCCGCCCGCTGCAATGGCTACCGGTTGTGTGGATTGGGGTCGTTCGGAACGACATGGACCCAGTCTGGCAACATACAGGGGGAGAGCTCCTGCTGGGTGCACGCTTGGGACAAGCCTTCGTGCGGCTCTGGTTGCGCAACATCTTGGGGATTGCCTGGTATCGGGTGGCCTGGTATGCGCAGCCGGGACGGAGCTTGCTCTTCACACTCAGTTGGGCGTTCTGGGAAGATTAGCGCCCCAGAAGGCGTTCGTATTCGGTGCCGTGCTTGGGGTCCAGTGAGCGCAGCCGCAGTATGAGCTCCGGCGTGGCAACACCGGAGAGCAGCTCGATGAATTCGCGGTACTTGGCGTTGAAGAGGAATTGCAGTACAATGCTCGGCTGCGCAAGGCGGGCTTTGAAGGCGCTCAGTTCGGAGAGGAGGGAATCAAGCGCTTGCAAGGCTTCGCTGCGGTCGAGAGGCAAGCGGTTGAGGACATCATTGTGGTAGCGCCACAAGAAGCTGCGCAGGGGCAGGAATGAGGGATCGAGAAGCTCGGTGCAGAGGAGTATGCGGGAGAATTCCCCAGGGTTGACGAATCGCTCGAATCCCGGAACCTGCTGAGCAGCTGCCAACTGCCCAATCTGACATGCAGTCCGATAGTACGCCGTGCCGCCGTGTTCGGTGTAGCTATCGGCAACCAGTCCAATACCGAGCAGCACGTAAAAATCAATCAAGCTCAGCAGCGGGTCGTAGCGCAGCGGTTGGTAGCTCAGAAAAGCGCCACGCGAGTAGCTGAAGCTCCACTGGTCATCGGTGAGCTGTAGCACGGGGGAGGGACCGTTTGGGAGCGGAAGCGCCATTTGCAGAACGAGGCGTGCCGAGTAGAGGCTGCCCGAGCGCCCTGTGAGGATGACCGTCAGCTCGGTGGGGATAGGAGGATGCTCCCACGGCGCATCTCCGAAGCGCTGGGTGGTAAGGTAGAGTTGCAGCTCTTGCTCCAAGGTGGCAACGTCGTAGCGGTGCTCCGGAGGAAGTGCGTCCATGAGAACGCGCACGCTGGGTTGCAGCTCCTGCGCAGGTGCAGTAACGCAGGGCAAGAGGAGAGAAAGCAACAGCAGTGCTATATTTGTCCGTAGTTTCATCACCTGAGCCCGGAGAGGCAATGACGGCTCCAAAAATAGCGGCTTTGGGGATTGTGACGCTCGGAGCTCTTCCGGCAACGGCGCAGGGGCAGTTGGGAACGACGGCGCTGACTCCAGCACAGCTTGAGAATCCGGCACTTCTGAGAGCTTTTCCCGGCTGGTGGGCATGGATAGGGTATGAGCCCGCCCGCTTTGGAATGCCAGAGCTGCACTGGGTGAAGGGGGGCATGGGAGTTCCGGTGAACCGAGAGCTCCAGGGCGAGCTCCGCGCGCAGGTGCGGAGTAGCCGTGCCTTTTCCGAGGGACTCCTCCGTACACGAGTCGCCCAGAGGCTGACGGAGCAGTTCACCGCGGGAGGTGAAATCGCCCTTTGGTACTTTGCGGCTCCGCTCGTGCCTGCAAGCGCTACAATGGAGCTGAGTTTGGGCGTGCACGGGCAGCTCAGTTCGTCGGTGTGGGTTCAGGGGATGCTGCAGAATGTCACCCGGCAACGGCGGGCTACTCAGGCGCTCCCACTGCAGAGGATGGAGTTGGGGATAGGATGGCAGCAGGAGGGAGAGCTTGCGGCTGAGGTAATCGCTGTTATTGCAACGTCCAGCACCCACCTCACCACACACCTCACCCTCAACACCACCAAAGCCATCCGACTCCAAGCCACCTTCCGCAGTTCGCCTCTTGCTCTAACCCTTCGCCTCGGAATTACCTCCAAGGCATGGCTGCTTGAGGTTGAAGGCAGCTACACTGTGCCGCTGGGGTGGACTCAGAGTCTGGCACTCTGCTACTGCTGGTAGGAATGCGGCAAGCGGTACTGCTCGGATGTGCGTGGGCATTGCTCTGGGGGGCGGTATACGGGCAGACCTTGGAAGAGGTGGAGCAGAGCTTGGAGGAACAGCACGAGGGGGAGGTGCTCCCTGTGCTAGAGCTCTTTGAGCGCTATCGCCAAGAGCCGCTGTGCTTGCGCAGAACACGAGTTGGAGAGCTTGCCCAGCTCCCGGGGATCTCCCGTGGTATTGCAAGCCGCCTGCTGCAGTTGGTGCAGCAGTATCCCGATAGGGCGCTTGCACAGTTGTTGGACTCGCTGTCCTTGAGCCCTGAGCAACGTCAAATCCTGCTGCAAACCACAACGGTGGAGTGCCCGCCACCTGAGTCCCCACGCGCTACTGCCCGCGCAGCAGCGAGCTTGCCTTTGGGAAAGTTCGCGGAGACGGGCGAATATGTCGGTCCGTTTGCTGCTTCGCGAGGGCGGGTTCGGCATCGCTGGCAATGGCTGGAGTTTGAGGGCGTGTGGGAGCGCGATGCAGGGGAGGCGCTGGGGATGGAGCATCTTAGCCTTTCTCTCATCGGACAGCTGTGGGAGAGTGTGCGGTGGATTATAGGCGACTTCCGCTGCCTTGCTGCAACAGGGGTGATGCTGGGACCTCCGTTCCGGCTGCGGAGTGCGGGAATGACCGCTCCAGCTCCATGGAGGACTGCGCTCAGACCCTGGGCATCAACGCTAGAGGATGGCTACTGGCGCGGAGCAGCAGTGCAGGTTGACGTTGGAGGGTGGGGACAGGTATTGAGCTGGGCTGCTATAACACCACGTAGTGGACGAGTTGATAGCAACGGAATCGTCCGCTCGATCAAGACCGATGGCGTCTTCGCAACACCGCGGGAGCGGCAGCTCCGCTTTGCCTTCCGCGAGTACAGTGCCGGAGGCATTGTAGAGCTGAGGCTTGGGGAGGGGCTCCGATGGCTGCTTGAAGCGTTGTGGTTGCGCTATTCCCATCCACTGGGGACGCAGAGTCGATGGGATTTCCAAGGGCAATCAGGGATGCTGCTTGGCTCCGGAATCGCCTGGCATCGAGGCGCTTGGGAATTTGTTGCCGAAGGAGTCCGAGATGCCCGGGCGCAATTTGCCGGTGTTGTCGCACTTCGCTACAGTACGAAGCGTTGGAGCGCTACGCTACAGTTGCGTAGGTTCGCCGAAGAGTTCCGTTCGCCGTACGGAAGCACCTTCTCCTGGTACTCCGCGCCCAGCAATGAGGAGGGCGTCTATGCCGCAACGACATGGAAGATGCGCCCACCAGGCGTTTCAGCCGGCGTGTATGGGGAGCTATTCCGTTCACTGGCACCACCCTTTGGGATGCCGATTCGGCAGCATGGGGGAAGAGTGGGGGGATGGGTCGAATGGCGGAGGGCACAACGGTGGTCGCTCCGCCTGTGGTTGCGTCAGCAGCGCACGTTGGAGGCGCGGAAGCGGGAGAGCCGGTGGCAAAGCTACGAACAGGAGCAGACCGCCGCACGGTTAGATGCTGCCGTGCAGCTCCGCCAAGGGTGGCGTCTGCGGGGGCGGATGGAGCTGCTCTGGGGACGTGTTCCGGATTCGCAGTGGGGAGCATTGCAGCTCCTGGGCATGGAGGTTGAGCAGGAAGGCTGGGGAGGCAGTGCCTGGAGCGGGCTCTACCGTAGTCCGAGCTCTGCCGTGGCATTTTGGGTTTACGAGCGCGCTACGCGAGAGTTCCCTCGGCTGCACATGCTATACGGGCACGGCAGCTACACGGCGCTCTCCGGATGGGTACGACTGTGGAAGCTCCGCTGTGAGGCATCGGCAGCAGCAATTGCTCGGACGGTTCCACCGCTGGCGAGTGTCTGGGGACGAAGGCTGCAAGGAGGGCAGTACTGGCTGGTGAGCCTTGCTTTGGAAGTGCGCTACTGACGGGCTTTTCCGTACTTTTGCATCCGTTGCTGGATGCAGCTGCGTATGCGGGAGCTTGATGGGAGCATGGAGCTTCTTTTCCAATGACATTGCCATTGACCTGGGGACAGCGAATACGCTGATTTGGGCAAAGGGGCGGGGAATTGTACTCAACGAGCCTTCCATTGTTGCCTACGATCGGACGACGCGTCAGTTGGTCGCCATTGGGCATGCTGCCCAGGCGATGGTGGGCAAAACCCATCGGGAGATTCGCACCGTTCGACCGCTCAAGGACGGAGTCATCGCCGATTTCGAGATTGCCGAGGCGATGCTGCGTGCCTTTATCCGGCGCGTCTCCAGCGGATGGTTTCCCCCACGGCGGGTTGTTGTATGCGTGCCCGTTGGAATCACCGAGGTCGAAAAGCGCGCGGTGCGCGATAGTGCCGAGCATGCCGGAGCGCGCGCGGTGTACTTGCTGCCCGAGCCAATGGCAGCTGCAATCGGTGTGGGCATCGACGTGCACGAGCCCACCGGCAACATGATCGTGGACATCGGCGGGGGAACGACCGAGATTGCCGTCATTGCACTGTCGGGGATCGTCGTTGAGGAATCCGTCCGCATCGCCGGTGACGAGATGACCAACGCCATTGTTCAGCACTTCCGCCGGGAGCACAACATGCTCATCGGGGAGCGCACGGCGGAGATGATCAAGTGCCAGGTCGGCTCGGCAGTGCCGCTGGAGGAGGAGTACGTCATCGAGGTTCGGGGGCGCAATCTTGTCAGCGGAGTGCCGCAAATGATCCAGGTCTCCTCGGAGGAGATTCGGCAGGCGCTCGAGGAGCCCATCAACGTAATTGTGCAGGCGGTGCTGAGCCTATTGGAGCGCACCCCACCCGAGCTTGCTGCCGATATCTACGATCGCGGAATCATCCTCACCGGTGGCGGAGCGCTGCTGAAGGGATTGGACCAACGGCTGGAGCAGGCAACCGATCTGCCCGTCCACGTTGCCGAGGACCCCTTGACGGCGGTGGTGCGCGGCGGTGGGAAGGTCTTGGAGGAGTTTGCGCGCTACCAATCCGTCCTGCTCAAGCCGCGGCGGCTGTGAGCCTCAGAAGTCATAGCCCAGCGAAAGGAGGTATACGGGCTTGGAGAATCGTCCGGCGCCGGCGTATCGCCAGGCGATATCGAGCTTGAGCGGGAAGCCAAAGAGCGCAAGGCGGATTCCCGTCCCAATGCTCAGCAGCAGCTCGCCAGAGGCGCTCGACGGCGAAGATGAAGCAGGCTCCGACCACAGTGCTCCGGCGTCCAGGAAGAAGCAGCCCGTCATCGCCTGCAGGATGAGCGGAAGTGGAGAGGTCCACAGTGCTACCAGCAGAGGAAAGCGCAGCTCGGCATTGAGGAGGGCAAAGCGCGAGCCCATGCGTTCGGCAACACCATAGCCGCGCAACGGGGTGACTGCCGTGGCAAAGAGGAAGTCCTCGGGAAGGTCGTAGGGAAGCTGGCGTGTCGGGAAGGTGGGATTGAGCCAGTTCTCAGTGCCCAGGGTAAAGAAGCGCTGAGGATTAGGACCGAGGCTGGCAGCCCCTGCCAGGCGAAAGGCGAAGTTGCTCCAGCGCCCAAGCCGTATGTAGCGGCGGTAGTCTCCCATGAGCGTGACAAAGCCAATTCCGCCGGCAGAGAGCTTCGGAACAAGCTGTATGCCGGCGTAGTAGCGGCTGCCCCACAGGGGTGAGAAAATGCCCCAGAGGGCATCATCGTGGACATAGCGAGCAGAGGGAATCAAAAGGAAGCGCTCCAGCAGCGGTTCGAATGGTGGCTCGATGTTGTCCAGATTCTCCCGTGTCGCCCATGCCAGCCCCAGTCCCCACTCCAGGCGGTTGAAACGGTCAAAGGGATACCACGCGCTCCCCCACAGCCCATACGTGCGGAAGCGGTACAAGGAGTCATTGCTGCGAATGATGTAGCCGACCTGATGGAATCCGGTAAACTGGTAGTCAATGAGCTCAGGCAGATAAGCGTAGGAGAGCAGGAAGTTGCTGTTCTTGAGGTCGACCATCAGGTTGGCTTCGACGTAGAGCTGGTGGTCGCCCAGCACATCGCTGAAGAGCATCTGCGTGATGCCCTGTAGACCGAAGAAGGTGTTGTAGCCGGCGCTACCCAGGATGAGGTCAGGAGAGAAGCTGATGCGGTAGGGACGTGGTCCCAGGATGGAGTCTTTGGGAAGCGCCTCTGCCGGCGAGAGCACGGGGAGTTGGGAAGAGAGCTCGGCGTTCGGGCGCACCATCTGCTGGTTGTCGAAGGTGAGCTCGAAGGCGGCGTAGGGGCGATAGGTGAGAGAATCCGTTACTGGGGAAGCCGGACGGGGTTGCGCCGTAAGCGCCTCCTGCTGCAGTTGGCGGAAGGTCGTCAGTGGAAGGAGTGTATCGCTGCGGCGCTGCTGCAAGGGGAAGCGGAGCAGGAAGAGATCATAGCCTCCCTGGAGTTGCACCGCCATTGCCAGGAGCGTGCCATCGCTGCTGAGCGAGATCTGAGTAATGCCGAATAGGGAATTGGTCAGCGGAGTGCTTTGTCCTGTGTGCAAATCCAGAACGTAGACATTTCCGATGCCGTTTGCGTCAGAGACATACAGCAATGAAGTGCCGTCGGGGGCTGCTGCCAGGGAGGTTTTGAGAAACTCCGGTGTTCGGGTCAGGCGACGAAGGCGTCGGCTGGAGAGCTCTAGCTCGTAGATGTCGCTCTGGCGCAGCGGATGATTCCACATCTGCACGAGCGAATCGGCGCCCAGCTGCAGATGATTCCCGCGGTCGGAGACAAAGTAGATACGGCTTCCATCGGGCGACCACGCAGGCGAGAGGTCGGAGAAGCGATCGTTGGTGAGGTTTTCCAACTGGCGCGTCTTCAGATTGTACAGCCACAGATCTGGGCGCTCCCCGCGCGTGGCAGCGAAGAGGAGCCGGGAGCCATCCGGCGAGTACGCTACCGAGGAGATTGCACGGAATCCCAAACGGAGCGGGGTGTACTGTCGAGTGGCAACGTCGATGAGGTAGATGGCATTCTCGCCTCCGTACTTTGCCGCAACAGCCAGGGTCTTCCCATCTGGGCTCCAGGAGATGCCGGGGGTGAGCAAGTTGAGCTCTTCGAAATCGCGTTCACGTCCACTGCTTGCAAGGAGGCGGGGCGAAGCATCACGTCGGTCCAGACGGAGTACGTACAGACCGAAAGTGCCAGTCCGATCCGAGAGGAAGGCAATCGCGGAGCCATCGGGCGAGAGTGCCGGGGAGGTGTTGTAGTAGTAGTCCTTGCGGCTGCGGTCGGTGAGGCGTTCGGCGCTGGAGCGCAGGTCGTCGTAACGGGCGATGTCGGGCCAGTAGAGCTTCTTCATCTCCCAGGCCCATTCGCGCGAGAAGTCCTCAAGGCTTTGCTTGAAGGTGGCGCGGAAGGCAGCATCGAGGTTCTTGCTCAGCTTGAGGCGCTGGAGCAGCTCGGTGATCTTCTCGCGTCCGTACCGTCGGGCGATGTACCAGTAGAAGGCTTGTCCACCACGGTAGGCAAGGTAGCCGTCCAGGGATTCCAAGCCGCGGAGCTGTTCGCTGAGCACAAGGTCGCGCATGAATTGGTCGGTTCGGGTATCGTAGCCGCCCAGGCTTTCGAACTCGCACAGCCCCTCGATCATCCACAACGGGAGCTCCACGAGCGCATTGCGTGCGATGGCATTCTGGAGGGAGCCGCCATAGAACATATCGTTGAGCACCGCATGCACGAGCTCGTGGTGGATGACATGGCGGAAGAGCTCGTAGTTGCCCTCAAAGGGCACAACAACCCGATTTTTGAAGAGCTCAGTGACGCCCCCGACCCCTTCTGGCAGAAATTCCCACACGACATTGGTCTGCTGGAACTCCACGTGGGAGTTGTACACGATGAGGGAGATGCGCCGGGTGAGCCGATGCCCCAGGGTCTGCTGGATAGACTCCAGCGCACGTTCCCCGACAATAGCAGCAAAGCGCGCCAGGTATTCGCCGTCCTGGGCGAAGTAGACATCCAAATGGCGCGATTGTATGTACTGCCAGCGGAAGCGTGCGTACTGCACTTTGTTCTTGCCGAACTGGGCTGCTACCGGCAGCACAGCCCCGAGGGCAAACACCACGATTCCGTACAGCCACATCGTGCGGTTCCTCTCCGGTCCTGGCGGGCTTAGACGAAGCCTCCAGAGCTTGCGTTTAGCTGCTGCCTTGAGGAAGAGGGCAATTTTGTAAGTTGCGTCCGGGCGTGTGTACTCATGTCAACAGCCTTGACATGCGCGTGGACGTTGTGATGCCGAAGATGGGGGAGTCGGTGCAGGAGGGGAAGATCATCCGCTGGGTCAAGCGCGTTGGGGAGCGCGTGGAGCAGGACGAGACGCTGTTGGAGATCTCCACCGACAAGGTGGACACGGAGATTCCGGC